>Ga0209489_100034_pt1 | contig 171467 bp, 99 predicted proteins | sample SiratrowhiteBW_FD_187527 | JGI IMG/M metagenome (GOLD analysis project Ga0209489, IMG submission 187527) | Root nodule microbial communities of legume samples collected from California, USA - Siratro white BW (SPAdes) (version 2) | ecosystem: Host-associated > Plants > Roots > Nodule | place...
TTTTTTTTTTTTTTTTTTCTTTACAAAAGGTGGATACAACACATTTGTTTAATTTCTTGGCATACTGCAATAGTGGTAAAATTCCCTTTTACACAAAATTACATTATCATCAATTCATGCATTGCAAAATACACTAAACTTCGGATTAACTGTTCTGCCAAGAATAACCTGGAATATGTCCATGTAAAGCAAGAATATATATGTTACATTACAGTAATTTTCTTTTTCCTAGCTAGAGCTACACGTGACCTATGAAAACCACTGAAAGCGATTGAGAACTGATTTTCTTATGTTAGCTTTTGAAGGCTAGAACTTAGAATCACTTTAGCAGCAACACACCCATTTTTTACATTCAGAGCAATCAGGATCTTAGCAAACATCCTGACCAGGTTCAATACTAGACACAATACTTTAGCTATCCCCATTTTTTAGCTGTTTCCACTGATCATATTTCTGCACTATAAATAGAATCCCTGTGTGCTTTGCCTAGCATTCAAACACAACACAGGGATTAAATGTTGGTTGTCTCTTGGAGTTCCTCTGAACACTTCACACTTGGGCTAGTTCTATTCAGTGTTACCCTTCAGATTGAATAGTCCTTATCACCTAAGTGAAGTGTTTGGGGGAACTTTTGGGTGCAACTAATACAAAATACCAACTATCAATCAAAATCATTTCATTACTGAATAACAACAATCAACAAGGCTATTTGTGTGTACATTGAAAACCAAGGAACATTATTCCATTTCATTGAAGTGTTTGGGAAAACTCTCATCTGTTCAGCTGAACTGGAGGTCCAGCATTGTTATTTTACACTTTACCATTGATATATATTGGATAGTGCATACTAGTTAACTATAGATTACAAGTTTACATTATTATTCTTATTATCTGTGTTCCTTGTTAGCAATAATGCCTTTATTACTTTCTCTCCACATTCTTCCTTGTCTGATTCCATAATATTTAAGTCAAATGCTGATGAGGCTTTGCACATAACAAGATTCTTGCATCCCTTTTTGTTTACTTTATCTCCAATTCCACTGCTGAAGAATTAGCTTCTTGATTTAGATGTTTGTGAAACCTCTTCCTCCCCGCCTTGCTCCAATTCCCCAAAACATCTCCGTGATCCCATTTACCCTTGCCAAGGTAAACTTTTGCACTTGGGTCTATTGTCATCTTCTCAAGCCTAGTTGCATTCCTCAGGAGATAAATTGCAATTTCAATTTCACTTGAGAATCCTCTAATGCCAGTTATTACAACTTCCTTGAGATGTTCATGTGAGAATCTAGGAGGCCAACCTCTTTCGCCTACCTCATCATCAATCCACACATAATAAGTCCTTAACTGCAACAAATTAGATCAGTGGAAACATAACTTATCAGCAAAAGCTGCTAAATTCTGCAATGACATATATTTATCCCATTTTTTTTTACATACTATATTTGTTTCTATTAGATTTTTTTATCTATACTGTTTGCTTCTTGAGTCACTTTCCTTTTAAATTTGTTTCTTTTTCAAGATATGAATCAAGTTGGTTCTTTATAAAGTATATTGTATCATTTACTTGATAACATCACTTTAAAATTGTTAACTGAATTTCAAGTTCTCTCTTTATGCCGATAATTGTTCCCTCTTTTTTTAGTAGCATAATTTCATATTGCTTATCATAATTTGCATTGCATTGAATTTATAGTTTGTGCCTTGTCTGTCTTACCAATATCATCAATGCATCGCAGTAGAAGTTATAATATACAGGAAGTTTTTAGTTTGATGTTTGTGATGAATAGATATAACAACACTTCGATTTGGATAAAATTTTGGTGTATAGTGCTTATAAAAGTTTTATTATTTGGCTGCAACTATTTGATAATTTTTTCTTAAAATTTATACATTATGTAAATCGATTTTAAGAAATCACAGAGAAACTTACGTGTAACTCTAGTCTTCGGAGTATAGGGCATATCTTCAGAATTCTGGCTACCCATTCCGGGTCCTGTCGAACTGTAGCCACTTTAATAACTTCAAGATGCCTCAGACACGGAAATGCTAATGGTGGCAATCTGTTTTTCATAACCTTACCCTGGAAAACAGAAACACCATAAAAACAATCATGTTTAATTGAATTTACGTGGATTTCAACGTCACACGTAACTTTAAGACATTTTTATAATATTTATCTAAGCCAAGATCTTATCAAATTTATATTTTTATCAATATTTTATTTAAATGTCAGTAGAAATATGTATTTTAAGACAAAAAGTATTATTCTTATTACAATCAAAAGTCATAAAAAAAAGTCCTTAAAATACAAGAGGCATAAAATTTTATAATTCTTAATAACTTTCAATAAACAAAAATATACAAGAAATTATATTCCTGGTTTTTCCCCTCCTTATCTCCTTGGTCCTTCAGTCTAAAGTACATGCAATCCAAAATAGTTTGGTTAATTGCCACTCTTCCCCCTCAACCTTTTATGTTAAAAAAGGGAAAACATAAATTAATATAGAAAATGGAGTTTAAGAATAATGTAAAAGTAACAGTCTGTTAAAATATCATTGTTGTGGAAACAACTGCAGATATATATAAGAACATAAGATAAATTGATCTGAAAAACTCAAGAAGATACCATGGAAGAACTGCACTGCATGATCAAAGTTTCCAGCTGGGGTAGATGAGTGGGAAGTCTGACGATTGGCCAAAGCTTCTTATGACAATCAGTAGAATCACTCACCGGACTGTAGAAAGTTTTAAGTCTCGGTGCATCAAACACAAATTCAACTTCTCTTCCCTTATATTCCAAGGTCTCCAAACTGGTGCTGCGGAGCACAAGTTTCTTCAATTGTTGGCAAAGACTCACGTTCAGGAACTTCAATTTCTGGCAAAAGGGGTGTTCTATTATCAGGTTTTCCATGTTGTAACATTCAGAGAACCCCAACCATTCAAGATTGCTGCAGCTAGACAGCAAAATCTTGACGTGCACCTCAGATTTCAGATCCACTCGGAAGAGTTCCATTGTTGTGAGTGCGCTAAAACCATGGCTATATGGCATGTGGGGGGCAAGAACACAATGCGCCAAGCGCAGACACTTGAGAAATGACTTGAAGCCACTTGCACCTTCACTTGCACCCTCTTTGCCAACAATCTCACAAGGAAAGACATGGAGGGAGGCATGATTTGGACCAGCAGTGAGGTGATTCTCTTGTTCCAACAAACAAAGATCAATCTCCTCCACATTTTTCTTGATGGCAAAACGAATCCACTCATCAAGATCAGTTGAGCCATAGCTGTTGTTGCCAAATGTGAAATAAACCCTTAACTTGTAAATCTTTTGGACCTGTTGAACATTTGACAAGTACTGGTTGACATTGCTAACGAAGGCTAAAGTTCTGACCTTCTTGAATTTGAACTTTAGCTCCTCGCTTTGGTACTGCCAAGCATTGCTGGCTAAGTGGTCTCTCTTCAACATGTTTTCTCCATCCAAAATAAGGTTTGTTGGATTGGCATAAATGTGCTTCCATTTGGATGAGAGCACACTGGTTCTCACACCTTCACTGACTTTGAGGGATGACAAAATGTTGCACAAAATGCTATTGGGAAGGTTGCTGATATAATCATCTTTCTTAGGCTCAATAACTAGCCTTCGTTTCTTCCGTTTTTGATTCTTCATATTTTGTGTTCTTTCTCTAGACTAGAGAAAGTAGTGAGCTTGGCCAAAAAGGAGAGAATAACTATGACAAAGCCGTATTAATAGACTAGGAGACGGTGATAACCAAGTGCATCTTTGTCTTCATTCAAATTCTGATGATTATGCACCAATCAAGCTAGATACATATCTTGCTATATCATTCAAATCAAAACATTTTAATAGGAATTATCCCCCTCATTGCCGGCATCTATATTTGAGATATGAATAATCATAGGCAATATCTATATACGTATGAGGGGATGAGATCCTATCCGGACAGTAAGTATCCTCATAAAAATAATACTTTTTTTTTTCAGATGCTTCTAAAATATTTTAGAAATGCCTATGCATTCCCTTATGCAATGACCAAAAACTAACATATACAAGGAGTGGCTAATATTTGTGTAGAGTTTACAGTTATTGGAGACAACAAAAGAAAAAAACTTAATTATCTAGTCATTAACTTCGCAATGCATTATTTGTCTCCTTAACTATCATCTTCTGTTTTACGTAGCATAGAGTATATGCAAATCATCAATGAGTGAATGGTCTTTGTTCCTTGTTCTGTTTCTTTCAGACTCGAGGTAATCGAAACATGATTCTAAAAGGACCATGACCACTCTCCAATTTAGCATCAAACCAACCCGATAAGGATGAAACACTGTATATTGTTTTTTGTTTTTATATTGGTAAACATGGTCAAGATCTTGGTGACCAATGGATTTCGGCTTTAAATTTTAAAATGTAAATTTAGTTTCTTTTAATTTATTGTATTTTTTCAAAATTGAGAGATTAAATTTATATTTTATTTAATTATCGAATTTATTAGTATGAAAATATAGGTAAAATTCTCAAATTAGAATAATTTTTTAATAATCTCAGTATAAATAAAAAAGATTTTATTTTCGTAATAAATAAATTAATGTAATAAATAAAGTAATAGATAAATGGTGTGGAGCAAAGAAATTATGCTATTATAATAGTATTTTAATTTTGTAAAACTGAAATTGTATTATGAAATAATATTGCAAAGAATAAAATCGTCCTATAACCCCACGAGTTTTAATTAATTGAACTTGTATGGAATTCTACGATTTTAGTACAAATTATGTTAAACAGAAAGCCTGTCTGTTTTGAAATTATTTTTCATCTTGTTACCCATTTGTGTGTTTAGCCATCAAACATAACCGATATAATGATAGGAAACTCAAATTTGATGACAAGTGAATGATAAATTCAATATGAAGAAATAGTGCGTGTATTAAGGGTATAAACAATTTGATTCGTTATTATATGATTAACGGGTAGCGTGGGTATGGGTTTGAGTATTCTATTTCTATTAGTATGAATATTTTTTTTTTTTCTCATCCCATTTCCATGGAGGAACGAATATACTCCACCCATTCTTTAATATTTTAAATATTAATGAAATAAATTTTTATAAAAAAACGAAAGCATCGTATTATAGAAGAGTTTAGAATTAAATTTTGTTACAGTCATAAATGTGTTTTGGCCCGCATTTTCTTTCTGAACTTCTTTTCACTGGTCATAGTGTCGATAATTAATTACTGGCCTTCACTATTTTGATAAGTTCAACCTCATCCTACATTTTATTTTAATTTATATGTGATGCAGCATTAAAAAGTAAACTGTTAATTAATTAAAATTATAATATTATAAATTTTTAATTATAAAAATTATAAATTTATTTTATATTACTTTTTATAGTTGACAAAAAATGAAAAAGATTTTACAGCACTAGAATAATCTAATAATAAAATATGTACAGGGGCGGGCCACGGCCGGGGAGAGAGCGTGGGAAAAAATTATTGTCCAAACCAAACAAATAAAGCGAAGTTAGGTTAATTTTGAGAAATTTTTCCACTCAACATTTTCTTCTTGAAAAAAATTTATTTCAAAAGAAAAACAGATTTAAAAAAATCAAAAAATAAAATTGAAGCACACTGGACAAGCTAAATTCATTTGTATTTGGTTTAAGTAATTTAATTCTGGTTTGAAGTTAGGATCAATTTCATCGGGTTTATCGATCTATTCGGATCCATGTTGAATAATATACGTTAAGAAATTGCAAAGGAAAGATCAAGAAAAAAAATTTGCTCTACGTTGAGGGTTTCTCCCAAACTTTCCAGTTATAGTTAAACCTACTTAATTTAGAATGCGTACTCAGAAATTTAGTTAAGAATTCTTACAACTTTGTTTACAACATTTACAACATTTCCAATGATGAGAGTTACTTGCATATTGCACGATTTTTTTTGAGAGATATACCAATATAATATTTTAATAATATGCTTTTGAAACTATTTATTACACAGAAATATATTGAGAAAACATACCAGTAAAACACTGGCAATTAAATGGTAGAAACTTATGAGAAAAATTGGCAATTAATTTTGTGAACCTGGGTTTTTATTGCGCACTTCAGCAAGTTTTTTGAAAATAAAGAAAAATCATATTGTAAATAATGAGTTGTTTTTAACAGTATGGAATATGATTTTTTTTTTCAGGAAAAAAAAATTAGATAATATGACGCAAAAGATGGGTGCTTTAAACCTTACATAAAACAAAACAAATTATAAGATTTAGTGGTTATGGCAAGACAATGACATTCAACAATAACATTCTAACAACTTGGCTTTCCTATCTCGTACCACTATAACAGCGATTACATAACACAAAAATATCAAAACTGAGAATTGTCGTGCATCATTCAAAAGGCTGATTCCTCATACTTGATAAACAATTTAGAAAAGTTACTACAGGCTCAACGAAAAAACTCTAAATTTCAATTTAAGATAAAAAAAACATGTACTTTTTTTCTCATATAAACATATATAAAAGACATGATAAGTAAAATTATTGAATAAACTTATTAAGATCTATAGCCACAAATTAAATAAAGACCATGACATAGAGAAGTTCAACTAAAGAACACAAACATTAGGAAAATATTTCTTACTAGTGAAAAAAAGCCACACATTCATACTTTCAGTTAAACTTGCCTGAACCATTCATAGTTATTGATTATATCAATATAAGCATAAGCTTCTAACCAAATTTTCACAAGTATTAATATATCGGTAACTCATAATAGTTATGAAATTAATTAACTATTTGCTTATATTATTATAAAAATTTCCAATTAGTTATGCATAGAAAAAAATTATTAAACCACCATTTTTTATTTATTTCTCTAGTCTATACATACATGACCTCTTGGATATATAACTTTACAACACTACTATCTCAATAAATCTCGTCACAATACATAATTTATTCTATTTTATTTTTTTTAACAACATATAATGATATTAATAGGAGCACTTAAGGGGTGCTCTAACCCTTTTATACAAAACAGCAGAAACACTTAAACTGAAGTGAAAATCATTGATATAATACACAAATAACCATCAAAACCCTACATACCAGCGCACCAAATTTGTAAAGCAAAATCGTTGACTGTGCTACACCTTTAATTTTGCCTTCATGTTTCATAACAACATTTGTCGTCCTCTAGCTACTCTTGAATCTTCTATCTTCACTCACCTGTAGAAATCAACACCAGACAAAAACACAGCCACCCTACAGCCAGCAACCAGCCACCCCCTACCCTTTTACTAATGGATGCCACCCATCTACAACATAACCCAAACCTACTACACAAGAAGAGAGCTAGATATTTGCTAAACACTGAGCAGGACATAAACACCAATCTGAAATAGAACACTTTTCTCCATTAGGTCTAAATTTAGCCCAAGACCAACCTCTCAATTGAGCCAAGACAAATATTACTAAATCATCAACAGCCCTATTATTAAACACCACATTATTCCTATATTTTCAAATCTCCCAAACTATTGCTACCCACATAACTCTCCACACACTATTGACTTTCTTCCCGCACTATATTAAGTTAAGACTCATAAAGTGGCTGGTAGCGAAATTAGGCCTAACAGAATGTATACCTATCCATCCATCTATCACAATTATCCCACACCTTTTGCGCGACTACACACTCAAAGAGGACATGTTGTATTGTTTCTTTTGTACTATTACACAGCGGACATTGATTACTTAGCAGCACAATCTGTCGCTTCTCCAGATTATCTCTAGTCGGAAACTTACCTAAAATTGCCCTCCACCCACACACTAGAGTTGGACCAGTCGCTTTAATTTTCTAGATCAGTTTAAACCAAGGTCCGCTTATAGATGCGTCTGAATCCTTCAAGGTTGTATAGCCTGCCCCTACTGTGTAGTGTCTCCTTCTGCCGAAAGCCACCCATCTAATAAGTCCCTATTCCATTTAGTAGTAGAAAGTAATGTTAATAGTTGCATCTCTAATTCCTTCTCCCAATCAAACAATCCTCTCCTCCAACGCAGACCCCACCATACCTACCACATTACCACAATTCCCCCTCTCACTCACCTCTTTACTAGTGTACTCTTTGTTAAGAGATAGAGAGTGGGAGGACATAACTTATTCTATAAGGGAACATCAACAAACATTATCAATTACAAGAAGCATATTCACAATAAGTCAATGACTTGACAAAACTTCATAAGCAACATGCAATAACAATTAATCTTAAAGTGAAATCTTTTAAAGCAATCGTGAATAATGTTGAATAGTAGTCATTATTAATATACCCTTGATATTATGTGTGATTATTTTACTAAGGTTAGTTCCTTACGTACTTGATAAACAATTTAAAATAAAAAATGTTCTACAAGCCCATGAGAAACACTCCAAGTTTCAATTTAAGATAGAAAATAAAACAAAACAAAATATATTTTCTTATCCTCATATAGACATATATAAAAGATTCGATAAGTAAAATGATTATGAATAAACTCACAACATAACATGATGATAAGATACATAGTCATAAATCGAACAAAATACCATGACATAGATAAACTCAACTAGAGAACACAAACATAAGGAAAATATCCCTTACTAGTGGAAAAGCTCACACATTCATACTTTCAATTAAGCTTGCCTAAATCGTTCATTAATTATTGATTACAACACTGTAAGCATAAGCTTCTAACACAAATTTTCACGAGTATTAATACATTGTCAACTATTAATAGTTATGAAATTAATGGATAACTACTTAGTTCTATTATTATAAAAATTTCCAATTAGTTATGAATAGAAGAAAGATTGATAAACTATCTTTTTTCATTTGTAGTTCTCTAGTCCACACATACACTACCTCTTTAAAAGATATATAACTCTACAACACCACTATCACAAATAAATCCAATCGTAATGCATAACTTATTTAGTAAGAGAACATCAAAGTATTGAGCCACATACATTATCAATCACAATCACAAGTAGTATAATCATAATAAGTTAATGACTTGACAAAACTTCATAAGCAACATGCAATAACAATGAATCTCAAGCGTTAGTGAAAGTTTTTCATAAAGCAATAATAAGTAATGTAAAAAAATACTCACTATTAATTCAAGACTTAAAGATTCTACTTCAACTTGAGCTTTCTCCTTGACTTTCTCTAGTCTTTTACACATCATAGTCATTTGAATCTCACCAAATGTGACATTTCTACTTATGAAGCCTCTAGGTCCCCAAGTTTCAATCTCCACAACTCAACTCCTTTAGCATATATAATAAAGATACACTTTTTGTCTCGTGCTTCCAACTTATTCCTTTCGGCATGTGCAAATGCTAACCTGTCAAACCCTCAAATTCTTAATTTTTTTGCGTTCCACTCCACATCTCTATGAGAGTCCTAAAATTCGTACTAGACAATGGATATTTGTTTATTAGATAGACGATAGTGTTTGCAACTTCTTCCTTAAAGTACTTAGGTAAACCAGCTCCTAACAACATACATCTCACGTGTTATAAAATGGTTCTATTCATCCTTTCAGCAAGATCATTTTGCTGAGGTATATCCACAACCATCTTATACTTTCTTATAGCTTATTTTTTGGAAAACTCATTAAATTGATTTGATACAAACTATAATCTATTGTTAGTTCTAAGCATTTTAAGTTTGATAACCTTCTAATTTTTTATCATGGCATGTCACTCCTTAAATTTTTGAATATTCTTGATGTAAATAAAGATAAAGAGGAATTTGTTGAAGAAAGAGAAGAGGAGACATGAAGAATAAACAAAAGAAGCATGACAAATAAAGATGTATATGCATAAATAAAAAGAGAGATTTCAAATAAGAGATTAGAGAATTGTATATGATTTTCTTAGATTTTAGGAAGAACTTGAGAGAAGTAGTTACTTGATGGTTTTAACTTGAGAGGGCCTTAGTCTTAAATGTAGAAACTTAATAGTGGCTTTTGAAAGTCTCAAATTAGCATAAGCCATTCACATGAGTACATGTGTTAGTTTGAGTTTCATTTGACTCTTCAAACTTCCAAGGTACATTCATGATCCTTGGAACTCCCATGTGGCGCCACACATGTTTCTCCTCTCAATTCATCATTTTTTTTCATATATAATCAATATAATTTCCTAATTTTAAGGAACTACCATGTACATTCCCTAATTTCAAGGAATTAAGAGGTGTTAAACATAGTTAACAGAGTTAAATCATGATTAGCAAAGTTAACTCTAATTTTTTGTCTTCTTCTTCTCTTGAACAATGTGAATATACGAATGATTTCTCTTTTTGTAATGACAAGAATGAATTACAAATTGAATGAAATATCTTTGTGAGAATTTATGAGAGTTAAAGTTGTCTCTTCTCTTGTTTTGATTCTTATCTTAAGAAGCTTTCTCTCAAGTGTTGAATCTTCTTGTACTTATCCTTTGAATTTTTTATTCAAGGTGACATGTTCTTCCCACTCCCTTTATCCATTTTTACTTTTATTCTCTTACTTATTCTTGTTTCTTTATGTATTTTCTTACATTATTGAATGTTAATGATCATCTCCTACCTTTGTGAATGCTTCTTGTGCGCCTTGAATTTTTCTTCTCCCATGAAGGTTTTCTCCTTCGTCTTTATGAGTTGATCAAGATCCACCCAACCTTCAACAACAAATATCAATTCTCAATTTTACTTTTCAATATGTAAACTCACAACCTCTTTGATTAAAATTTTATGATAGTAAGGAAATAAGATCTCCGTTATGAGTCTAAGCTCATGTTGGACTCTAAACACTACAAGAAAAATGTTGTTTAGAGACCAATTTTTAGCTATCAAATGAAATCGTTACTAATTGTGACCAAAATAGTGACCAAATTAGATTTTGGTTGCTAAATAACTACAAAATAGAAGTAGTGATTGAATTTAGTGACCAATTGAGTCAAATAATTGGTATCTAACATTAGCTACTAAGGTTTTAGTGACCTATACTATTATATTCTAAATTAGTCTCTAACTTAATTAGATACCAATTTAGAATCTAATAACATAGGTCACTAAAACTTTGGTATCTAATGTTAGATACCAATTATTTGACTTAATTGGTCACTAAATTCAATCATTACTTTTATTTTGTAGTTATTTAGCAATCAAAATTTAATTTGATGACTATTTTGGTTACAATTAGAAACCATTTCATTTGGTAGCTAAATATTGGTCTCTAAATAGCTTTTTTCTTGTAGTGAAATATTTGTATGAGCATACTTGAATTGTCTATTAAACATATGCTTATTGTCTCAAACTTCAATCTTTGAGACTTTTTCAATATACATTGATCACAAAATTCTAGTTCCTCTATATATCACCTCTTAGTAGGTTCTTCTTGCTATGCTCTACCAAGCTTTTCTCACTCACATGTCTCAACCTTATATGTTACAACATTGTCTTGTCTTGCATCATCTAACTAGCTACAAATGAATGTACAATCACTATGAAACCATCTAGGATATACAAGTCATCCATTTTCTTCCCCTTCGAAACTATAAATGTTCCTTTTAAAATCTTTATAGCATCGTGTTTAATATTGGTTGTTAAGCCCATGAGATCAAACATACTAATCAATAAAGTATTTCTCTTAAACTCTAGAACATACTTCACATCTTACAACAACATTTTTCAATTCTCAAACTTCAATCTAGATGACCTTATGTCTTGCACCTTATAGGCTTTTTTTTTCAAGAAGAACCACACTTCCTTCTAGTTCTAAGATCTTAAAAAACTCTTTCATATGTGATAAATGTAACCTGAGTCCATGACTTAGTTTCTCTGTGTATCTAAAATTGATGCCATCAACAATATTTTAGTGAACTAATAACTATTAGACATAATAACACAACATTCGTAGATTCTCTTTGAAAATGACAATTTCTTCCCTTCTCATTTCTCTCCTTTTCCGAACATTTTTTTTTTTGTGGCAACCTCTCTTGTAGCAATTATAACACTGATATCCTTTCTCCACCCTATCGTCTTATGAATATTTTTATTTCTTCAATTTTGTTTCCCTTCTTTTCTTGTTCGACTTTAAGACATTCAAACTCATACCATTATCATCTACCTTAGACTCTTAAAGACTTTGAAAATCCATAGTTCAAATTGACGTCTAAACCTTTTTTAGTGTAATGATCTATTCTTTCTAGAATAATGAAACATCCTTAAAATATTTTAACGTCTTAGACAAAACATCAAGAATTAGTAAAATTTTATCTTCATTTTCAAGTTTTACCTAAATGATTTCAAGAATGTCTAGTATATATCTTATTAAAATCTAGCAGTTACTTCACCATCATTGTTGATTCTCTCATCCTCAACAAATATAATTATTATTTTAAATAAAATCTGTGTCAAAGATTTTATTGTATATAATGACTCAAGTTTCATCTATATTGATGTAAATTTCAATAAGCTAATAAGTGTTTCCACTCGTCATCTCTATGTTAGTGTTGTTTCTAACCAATCCTTCTAACATATTCCTAAAAAGTTATCTTAATAGTTTTCTCCTATGTTAGGTTGCATATTATCTTTTTGCATATAAGAATAAAATATAAATTGGTAACATGAAAAAATAATATATAAATATTAAATAAATATTAGATATGATGAATTTTAAATAATGATGATTATCATTGTTTTATTGTATTGAACTATTTTGCACCTTAAGAAAAAAAATTATATTAATTATAGAAATTTCTTAGAAATTATCCTAGGTGGTAAAGTCCTCTAAACCTTGCAGCAAATATTGAAATTTTTTAATTTTCTCATCCACCTAACCAAGACATTTAACATTAATGTTCTAACCCAACACTAAATGCATCTTACAATGCTTCCTCAAGACACTTCCAAATAGTTACAACCCCTTTTTACTCTATCCACTTGCATCTTGCCCTTGAAAGCCAAGAATCATCAAGTGTGACCAGAAACATTGCTGGATCTTTATTCATACTTGAGACAACAAAATGGTAATAATTATTGATCCAGCATATCAGCAAAGTTACAGTACCAAGATTACTTAGTAAAATAATTATAGAGATTACGACATAATCAAATATTATCTCACTTAAACATGAGCTCATAGGGTACTCTTCATCACCTTGACCTAAACCCATCATAAAATGGTATAAATACGTAATCAAACAATAGATAAGTGAGTAAATTAATTAATACACGTTTAATATCCTCATCAACTACCTCTAATTACTAACTAGAGTGTCCAAATACCTTCTCCAGATACCCTCTTCCAGTATAGGACAAGAAGAGCTCAACATGTGAAAGGAAAGGGAAAAAGAAACCAGACTTGAAAGATAACATACTTTATGCAAATGCAAATAATGATAGTATTTATTTTACTAAGAAAAATAGGTCTAAAAACTTTTAATAATGGAGAAAACTTGTAAGTGATATAAAAAATCCGAATTTCGCATAAATCCTTCTAATAACATAATGATAATGGGTTAGAAGAGATTAAAGTCTATATACTTTCTTCTACATCCATCTCAAAATTCATCCCAATTTTCATCAAAAGAACCATTTAGAAAATCACATGGCTAACGAAGCCCTAATTTAAAATACATTTAACTTGTACTAAGCTTCTTTTTCATCACAACCCACAGAGGAAGAAAAAAAAAAACTATGATTATTTGCCAAAAACACAGCAAAAACAAGTAGTCCTATAGTTCAACACGCTCTAGAACTAACCATAATAACTGTGAGCCTCTCAACATAATTAATGAAGATAGCTATTGTAAATAACATGGGAAACAATATAATCATAAACTTAGCTTTCTCAGTGCTCACCAGTGATTCCGGGAGTTCCTCCAAACACTTCAATAGGGAGGAATTAATAGAGATTCTGACTAAAAAAAGTGATGACATCCATAGTATTGAAGTGGCCAGGGGAACTCCGGGGAACACCAGTTGCTTATTTTGGCCCTTTTGCTAAGTGCTGAGGAAACCTACGTCACGTGTTTTTATTGAATATATAACAAGTGTTAGTAATTTTGTCATTGACCAATTCCGGCTATTAATTGGAAATTTTTTAATTAGCCAATTGTGAATCCTGTATCTGGACCAGAAAATGGACTAGATTGGTGTATCAACATTTTCTCTCTGATCTTTTTTATATATGAATGTTTATTGGGTCGGTTATTTTATAACCCAGTAAGTCAATACAATCTAACTAGATATAAGATTCACTTTTATTTATGATTATCTCAATTAAATCAGATGGATGATTAGTAGAGTATAAGTAATCCAGAACTTAACTTTGAAACACACTCTTATATTTGTGGTATGAATTAATTGTATTATATTTTTCTTTTAATGTCTTGAATTAATTTTAATAAATTTATTATCAATTGATTTATTGGTTTACTTAAAATCCTGAATTATTTTTTGTGAAAACTGTTTAATTTTTAATTAAGTTAATATTTGAAAATTACCAATTTAAAAAAGAAAAAGCTTTTTAAAATTTTAACTCAATTGACCCAATCCAACCCGCTTATGAGTAAGTTGAGTTGGATTAAATTTAACGGACAAAAGATGGCTTCCTCCTGCACCTCCGTATGTTCTTCCTGCACCTCTATATATTTTTTGTTTTCTCAAAGTATTCTTAATTAAATTTTGCACTGCCACATTTATCCTCCTTAACCCTACACCTCTATATATTCCACGTTTGACTTCTCATTATGTGCCACCACTTTTTACGACACCTCTATATATTCCACGTTTGACTTCTCATTATGTGCCACCACCTTTTACGAAGAGTTGTTGCCTGCCGTCTGTGAAGAGCTGCTAGTCGCCATCAAGAGTTGTCGTTGTTTCCACCGTAGTTGCCTCCATTGAAAGTAATGTAGTGTTGTTAATGAAAAAGTATTGGAAGAAGAAGAGGGATGGGGCGTTGCACGCGGCTTTGGGGTGTGATTTTGGCAAATGATTTGTCTTTCGGAATAATGAGCCATTCTAGAAGAGGTAGGGTATTGGCTTTCGGAAAGGCTTAATCCAAAAGCTATTTTCAGATCCAATACACGCTTCCGGAATGAGCCATGTCATAAGAGGTTTTGAATTTGTGTTTTTTATTTTGTATTATATGAGTTGTATTAATGTGAACAACTTGTCTATGATAGATTAATGGCTAGAACTAGAGGTGGTAGTTCTCAAGGAGAGCGTAGAGAGAGGTCGATGGCATCCGTACATAGAAGAGATCGTCAAGAAGGTGGAGAGGATGTGCCTGTTAATGTTACTACTATCGAAGCATTCCCTAGAAGACCTACCCATGGTTCTTTTCTTGTAAGTTATCGTGACCATGTTGCTTTCAACTTGTGGGAGTGTGAGGTAAGTATTTTTTACCTGTAAATTTTATTTAAGTTTTGGTTTTAGTTTTTTACAAAATAATCATGTTGTGGTTTAGGATCAGGGAGAACTAAAATTGGACTTATCATGGTAGAAATATTAGTAAGTTTGGGTTGTCATGGCCTGAAGTTGAGGCATTTGTTAAAAAGTTTAGGTTGTTGCCACTATGCAACATTGAATATGAAGTAGTTGATAAAGGGTTACTTTATGGCTTTGTGAAGAGGTGACATAGGGATACAAACACCTTCCATTTGCCTATTGGTGAGATGACCATCACTTTAGATTATGTGTTGAGCATTCTTCATATCCCTATAGTTGGTCTGTTTTCGACTTATATTACATTGGAGTTTGACAAAGCTGCTGATTTATTAGTTAAGTTATTGGGTCTCAATTCTAGTGATGCAAAGGCATAAATGAAGAAGTGTCGAGGCACACACGTATAGTTGGCTTCGAGAGATTTATGAGGAGTGTTGTGTTAGTTGTACATGGGGGTTTACTGCAAGAGCTTGCTTATTGCATCTAGTTGGATGCAAAATATTTGTTGATAATAGTGCAACCTCTATATATGTTTCATACCTGGCTTTGTTCAGGGACCTTCGCATGTGTGGAGGTTATTCTTAGGGAGTTGTTTACCCTACACACATGTATGAGCATTTAAGTGATGTTTGTCTTTTCCATAAACAATATTTGGATGATTACGCAACATTGATGCAGGGAAAAATAATTCATAGACAATTTGTGATAACATTCATAAATAACTGTTGTAACTATTGTTGTACTTGTTATAGAGTTGGATTATTAACAATTCCCGACTATGGGAAAGAGAGAGTTGAATGTGATGTATGAGGAGACTTGGCCTAGAGCATCACATTATATCATCAGTCGGCATATTTGCACATTCTCAGATGTGCAGTTGTAGTTGGACCGTTTGACGACTACTGAGGTTGTATGGGATCTATATTAAGACCACAAAGCATATAGCCCATTCTAGTCTATTTCTTTTATTTTTTGGATATCTTTGTCTTGGTGCTTTGATGCAAAAACATCTACCGAAACATATCTTGCAAGAGTATGGATTCGTACAGACTATTCCTCCACATCCTATTCTAGTTGACAGAGGATTATTAACCACTATTGATGATCAATAGTCACATTTTGACGATCATCTTCTAATTAGGGGGGTCATCCAAGTGTTTGAACTAGATTCTTGTTCACTTAACTACGTGGGATGGTTTAGAAGTGTGTCCCATCTATATATTATTTGTGGTTCTAATGTTGATGTTGATGCTCGTCGTCGACGTCGGAGTCCTGATGAGGGAGCACCACCACCACTACGAACCATCATCACAACATGAGCATGTTTATCCGGTAAGACATTTAGTACTATTGAAGTTAATAAAAGTGGTTAAGCTAATATATTTAATACTATTGATTTTACATTTTTATTTGTGCAAGATATATTTAGGCACATTGCCACTATTTTGCAAAGGATGATTGATTGTGGATGTTACCGAAGGCACTCCAGCCTTTGATGACACCCAGGTGGCGTTGGCGTTAGCCCGTGGAGTTATTGATGAGGGGGTGGTTTATACTAGAAGTAGTCGTTCTGTTTGTGGGAGGGGCCTAACTCGTAGTTCTTAGACATTTATTATATTGATGAACTTTTATTGTAATACTTATTTAATATATGTACATTGTCACTGAGTTACATTAGTGGAATGTTTGATTAATATTGCATGGTTGATTAAATATTTCTTATAATTCATGAACAACACAACATAATAATTTAATATGTTTAACATTTTACACGGAGTCCGCTAATGACTCTGAAAATAAAAGTACATCAATCGTCCCACAGATTAACATATGTAGGATCAACACTTATAAGCTGTGAAAATGTTTGCATTCTACTAACATAATAATTTTATCGTAGGGTAGGCATCATAAGTGGACCATACAACGTCAATGATTGGTAATGGACAGTCATCCCTCAATTTCACCTGTAAAAGTTTTAAAAAATATTTAGGACATTATAATGTAAATAATAGACATTTAAATTATATGAAAAAGGTTATTACCTCAACAAAGTAGGAACCGTAAACATGACCTATACATATTATACGATCTAAATTGGCATCAACAGGAGGTTTTGCTTTCAATGGAAATATCGTAACATTTTGCTTCAATGATAGGCATATTAAAACAACATTATATCTAGACACTATTACGTATCACATATATGGAATAGTCATCCATTTATACGTAATAGCCTGAACAATACATAAATCAATATGAAATATGATAAATGAGAATGTTAAAAAGTAATTTTGTCATGTACAAAAGAGCTTACCATTGCAATGTCATCCACCAATAACGACCTTTTTTACACCTCTACTCATTCATATCCACCTAATATTGTAGCATACTCGTCACGCCATTGAGATATTTCTTTAAATAAATCCATTCTCAGAAGCGATCATGAGTCCTCACCCATGCCCAACAATGTAACAATAGCCCGATATCTACAGTGACCATCAGCCTTTACATCAGTCAAATCTATTATGTATGGGTGACAAGAAAGATGAAATTAAACCAACATCGGGATCACATTACTCTTAATATGAAATTGTGGTAGATGCATGTCTCTTTGTGCATTCAATGAAGAACAACTGTCATGCATGAAATGAATCTTGTCAACATGGTCAAAATATGACAGGGTCACGCTGGTTGGTCGTGCTAACCGATTTGTTCTACCTTTTTGGGACCCTTTAGTTTTGACTTTATCAACTGGAGAACACATGGATGTCATATTAGGGTAAACAACTTCACGTAACTTACTTTTAATCGTCACCTTGCTGGCTATATCAACTTGTTTGAAATTATTTAATATCACATCAAATTCCTGCTGAATAGAAAATTTCAAGGATGAATCACTAGATGACATATCAGAGAAACTAAGTCTTGTCCACATAACATGAGCTTCTTTAAGAGGTATGACACCCAATTGATATCTAGCTAATTCACATGCACATGGAAGACCGTGAGTACACCTTGGTACATCACCCCTTAGAAACAACCCTCTTAATTTTTTCAATGCCCAAATAAAGTTGTTTTCACATTCACTAGATAACAACATAAAGGCAACCAAGAAAGTCAATCTAGTAGAAGTGACACCAACTATCTCAAGCAACGACAACCTCTATTTATTTGTTTCGTGTGTGCTATCCATCAATAAAACAATGTAAAAGGCATTCAACAATTTCACTGAATCAGGGTGTGTCTAGAACACATGACTCACAACCTCATAAGAATTATGACACCTACTCTAATGAATGTATTGGTCATGCTCAAGCAACATCATAAATTATTGCATTTCAGTTCTTGGTCCTCTAACCGATCTCTTATAAGTATATCTGGCATTGTACAATTGCTTGATTGTGGTCACATTATCCACATTATTCTCTTTCAAGGTTAGCAAGATATTTGTCGGCCTAACTTGACTCTTCATCATGTCCACAAGTAACGCATGTTCATCACTTTTTAATTTTCTTGCATAAGGGCAACCTACTAATGTCTCAGATGATGCATGATTATATAAACCACATATGACCTTCAACAACCAATCATCTCCATTTGAAATAGGTTTACTCCTAATTTGAAAAGACAACCACACTTCTTTGAACCTAATACTTACATCTACTTCCTGTTTTGTATTTTCTATACTGACCACTCCGTTCACAACTTAATAACACAAATGTGTTTCTTCCTTATTGTTTGTTTGCTTAATTTCATCTAAGTATCACAATTGCAAAACCAAGCCCAAATGCAACTCCACAAAACCATTGTAGTAAAGCATATCTTGTTGGAAATACCTATAACAAAATACATTACATAATCATCATGAGATATCCAAATTCTTACACAAATTATATCATTAAATATATTTACCTCATCTGTTACAAAATGACTAAGTTACCACCATTAAAGTTAACTAATTATCCAAAATTTTATCAATTTTATGAAATATTCTTATCCAAACATAATCCTCCATCCTTAAATACAAGAATAATCTACATTCATCAATATGCAATAACCAACTAATTAAAATATTAAAAAAAATTACAATATCAAATTTGTTTTTTAGAAAAACCTAATATGTAATGACCTGTTTCAAAAGTCAAATTTAACCTTTCAAAATATAATTTTAACTTTTGAAATAACTTATTCCAAAATACATAATAACCTATTCCAGAATATAATTTTTCTTTTTAACAAAAAAAAACTCTTCTAAAAAATGTAATCCGGTAATTTTTCGAATTACATATTCTATGATTATAAATTTTGGAATATAGACATACTTCACCCAGAATTACCTGAGACGAAAACAACAGCTTGCCACCACCACTAATAAGTACCACCAAGCACGACTAACCTTCCACCTATAACCGCTACCGCCACCACTCTACACCGCCACACTACACCACAGCAGCACAAGTCTCCCTCACACACCTCCATTTGACTCTTCAAAACCTATACATTAACCTTGTTAAGGGTAAATGAATATTTTCAAAATACGCAGGTGCAGGAAAAACAGATGGAGATACAGAAAGAATATATGAAGGTGCAGGAAGAAGCCGTCCGTACAAAATATAGAAATACCATCTAATTTAATTCAACCTGAGATTTTCTTAATGGGTTGGGTAATAGGTGTATCCAAATTTTCTATTTGTTTCTTACCAACACTTTCGCGTGTCTTTCACTTTCAGTATAAAAGAAAATAATTCAACTTGAGTTCAAAGGTTAAAGATTCTTGTTTAATTAGGAATATTATGTCCAATAGCATTTAATTTTAAGAAAATAATCTCGCTAACACACTAAAAATATTACATTTATTCTAATATTTTATGGATAAAAGGTAGTAAAATTTATTTAGACTAAATTTATGAAAGACAAATTAGAAAAGTAATTATCTTTTTATTGATAAGAAAGTTTAATTAATGAATCCCCTTGATACCAACATTAAAAAAATAACTTTCTTAAGTTATATATGTTCCAAATATATCAGGAGAATACTTTTGTTATTCTTTTTTTTTAAATATTCTTTTAAAAGTGTGTTTGGATAAAAATTTTAAAAGAATAATTCATTTGTACCCATTTAAAATATTTTACAACAAAATATGTTGTTTGGGTAAAGAACTTAAAAAATTAAAAATTTAAATTTTTTACAAAGGTAGTTAAATTTACTTTCTTTTATCACTAACAAGAAATTTTATAATTGTGGGATAAAAAAATGTTGTCCCTGTCTATATACAATGAAAATAAGTGGGACTGAAAATATTCTAACATGTCCTAGTATATGTTCTCCTCAGTGGTGTGCATCATACCCTCCCAATTGGTAGTACAGAGCAGAATAAGTAGGTTTGCTGCTTTAATGTCTCAATGAAGGGCCAGTTCCCCGTATACCTACTCCATCATTTTTCAGAGGATAATTAAATTACCTAAAAATAAAGAATTCTAAATTTTTTATATGTTTTAAAATCATCTATATTGTTTTTATATTCTCTTTAATTTGAGTATGGTTTGAAAATCATGAATGTGCGTATGATCAAAATATTTTTTTGAATAACTGCATTTTTAGTTTAGGTCAATTCAAGTTTTTTTTTTTTATCGATACTAATACATATCTTTTATTTAAATTATTAAAATTATTTTTATTATTGTTATAAACTACTATTATTTTATGTTCTATTCGGATTTTATTTAACAAATGTTAAGGATATTATGGTTTGATAGATGTGAGTTAATCTTTTTATTAACATTTGTTATGATTATTTTTTTTCAATATTTATAGTGATTATTTTTTATCAATATAAATGTTATTATTTATGAGAACTTTTTTTTAATTTTTTTAAATATTGACTGAAACATTTTTAATTAACATTATCTAGAATTTTTTACATTTAAATAGTTTTTTATATTTGATGGTAATTAAATATTTTTTTTAAAAGAATTAAAATTTAATAAATTTAAATTGACTTATTCAAATATAATATTTAAAAGTAAAATAATTTAAAATAATATTAATTCATATTTTAATGTATTTTGGGTATTCTAGAAATTGAAAATTTTTTTAGTATCCAAATCCAAGTTTATTGTCTCTAAGTATGATACGTTGTTTGAAATTTTCTTATTCCTTTTTTAAGACTATATTTTTAATTGTCTCTTGCATTAATTACTTTTTTTTACTAAGATATGTTTGATTATTTTAAATAACACTTTTTTTCTCTCTCGAAGATTTTAAAATTGAAGAGTTTTATTTCAAAAATTAAAACTTATTAGTATTATTATCTCTTAATACATTAAATATTGAAAGATATTTTTAAAAATATTTGAATAAAAAATTATTACATACTATGATAAGTAAGATTGTCGATTCATAGTGACTTGAACGATATTGTATTTTTTTTATATATATTTATATAATATAGGCAAATGTGCACACCAGGTTTCTTATTTGATTTAATATAGAAAATGAGTGAAGAATAAACTTAAAGTAAAAATAACTTTAACTATTAGCTCTATACTCCAAAATTTTATTGTTCGCGATTAATATTCAAAACTATAAATTTTGAACCACATAAACATTGAATAGGAGAGAATCACTTTTACAATTATCAATCTTTACTCCATTTTCCATTTTTCGCTCATTGAATGGAATTTGTTGAGCGAATTTTCACTCTTTCATTTTATACTCCAAGTTCCACCGTTTGTTCTTGCAAAATTTTCAAAGAAAACAAGATTATTAATGCACTAATATTTTAATGTCTATTATATTTTTGTATTTCTATTACATAATAAATATCTGAGGTCTGGCAAGGATTCTTAGAGAAATTGAATTAAGATGTCATGTAAAACAGAATATTTTAACAAGTAAAATAGCCAATAAAAAACAAATTTAATATTATTAACTAAAATAAGCAATGTTCTTAATAATCATGAATTAATTATAAGTATATTATATTTGGAGATACAGAAAAATTATTATTCGTCTTAACTTTTATTGACTATCCATATTCAAAACACCCTATATATAAGACAAAGTTAGACAACAAAAGACAGTAAGATATTAATGTATCCACTTTAATATTTATTGAACATAGAAAAATGACTCATGGTTAATGATATATAGTAAGAAATAATTAATAAATGAGACATAATGATTTGTATTTTATATAAAACAAACTTTTCTTTGATTTTAATCCCTTCAAAAATATTAAACAACTAATTTTAATTTTCAGTGTTCATTTAAGTTAAATATCTAATATTAACCTTGTATCACAATAACTAATTAATGTTACGTAAGAAGGTTACATCAGTATCACATTATAGTAGAAAGAAGCAAAAACAAAATTTTCATTGAGTAATAGAAATCAGAAGTTTTCATAATTTTATATGAACTAAACATATATTCCGACTAAAAGCTAATTCCTCATCAATCACCATAAATTAGACTCAATTTATGGTAAGTATATAAGTAATAACTTATAATAACTCTTGGTCCTACAAGATTGAATTTACAGTTTATAATTATTTAGTATATTCTTCTCTGTATTTTTTCGACAAGAAGAAAAAGAAGTGATGAAATGCCTCCTTCGGGAGAATAACTATCCATCTTCCTTTCACTTAATAACCATAGCATTGGACAGTTTAGTAATAGAAAATTATATTAATTGGAGTAAACGAGAAATAGTTGAAAAGTTAAGAAATGCAACTTTCCCCTTAACAATTATTCAGGAATAGGATCAAACAGTGCTGCATTGTTATCGGTCTCACCATATTTAGATCTCATCTCTGCTGCCATAACATTATACACATCAATATTGCTACTTTACCTGTGAAAACATCACAGATTACACGGTTGATCCGAAGATTTTTCAAAATCTGAAATATCTCCTTGAAACAATGGTTTAGGGGTACAATATCACAAATATAGCCCCACCAACACATTCGTAGTATCATACATAAAATAAATTGATAAACAGACTCTTATTACAAGATATATCCATCAATATTTATGATCATAGATAACAATTATGAGTAAAGAAGGGCAAAGTCAGCACACATTTCACTCTATCAGTTGGACCTCCTTGCAGCATGTTTGATCTGAAGGATAATGTATCGTCACCTTCTCCACTGAGGTTGAATCAACTTATCTGAAATTGATAATATGCACACAACACAGTGATGAATGTCAAAAAATAAGGCTTCAAGCAGTTCACTACTATTGTATTTATTTCAATTACATAATATGTAGAGAAAGGGGAAGTGTATCACATGAGAACACTTATTATGAATAATGAGAACTATAGATATATACCGTAAGATTATATTTAAATGATTAAGACAAGATTACAACAAGAATGCGACTATTTTAAGAGATCATGTCACTACTAAATCTCAGACTTTGAAACTTTCTCATTCTTAAAAGGAAAACTGTTCTCACATGGTAAGCCTTGTCTATATATGTGTGTAAAATCAAGCACTAAATAGGTAATAATGTTAAAACAAGTTGTCCTAATCCTGAAAAAGAATGGAAAACAAGCATGCATGACAAAACCAGTTATAAGTATGTATATATATATATATTGAGAATGTTTTCTGTAGATGAAGGGTGTCTGTGCAAGTCATTGTAATTGTATTTCCAAAGGCATTTGTTACAAATTCACTATCAATTGAAATGGTAAAAGAAAGTAAAACAAAAAATGTTTCTATCATGCATAGGTGAAAAGGGTGCAAAATCCTAAATTCGTACCAGTTCCATCCCTTGAAGATGATAGAGATCTATCAGTCCTTATCTTGTTGCTCAAGGCAGCTAATCTATCTGATCGTGGAGAGAAGGAACCTAGCTTGCCACTAAGCGATGATGAAAGTGAAAGCCGGCGAGTTATACTACTTACATCTGCCAGATCACTAACAGAGCGTGGAGAGCATTGTCCTCTTAGCTTAGCTTTTGTAGATTCAGTGGGAGCCATATAACTTGGAAGTCTTGGAGAGTTATTATGCAACACATTTTCATGATCTGCAAAATTAGCAGGAAGGGAAGCTCTTCTCTGGAAATTCTTACACTTCACATCATTCAACTCCTCAATGGCTCCTCCATCTTTACTATTCATCAAACTAGGCTGCAAGGGAGAATTAATACCATTACATGACTCATTATTATCCTGCTCTTGTGCTTGCTCTTCAGGAATTTTCTCAAGATCACACTCTTCTGACTTTGACACTGCCTGATATTTCATCTTCTCTGACGAAGCACCAGCATCCTCCTCTGGAATATCATTGACTTTTGTCTGATCTGAAACTTTTCTTGTGATGTGTGTTCTCTTCTCATTAGAAGCCTCCGACTTATCAGAAACATTCTGAGTTTGAGATTTTTTAGAACTCTTTTTTTCAAGTTCCTTTAGTGGATGTTCCTTAGCTGAATGCAATGCAGGGTTTGAATCCTTTTTTGGATACCGTTTATGCTTGTTGGAATCTGAGACCAAATCATGACCAACCCTCAAAGCAGGTGCTTTCCTGGCATTTCTTTTAACTTGTCCCTTATTAGTTTCTACAGTTTGAGAGTTTCCATTTTGCTTATCAGACACTGAGTCAGATCTCTGCGCTTCTTGACTAGGTACCCAAAATTGTGATTTCGTCCAACGATCAAGCCATTCCCAAGCAAAGTTAGGTTCACTAGGATTATATTTGAGATGTGGAGAAACAGCAGACGGTGATGAAGCCAAAAGCTGAAAGGCATATATCATAAGTTATTATCTAAAACAAGGTAAGTTCCAAAACAATTAAGGAAAAGGGACAAGAACAGAACTTAAAGGGATAATGTATATATTGTTTAACTTTCTCATTTTCTACAACTCAATGTGAACTTAAACTCATTCTTAAATTCTTATCAAAACCCATATAATTCATTTCAATAAATCATATCCATAAATGAATATAAGAATTTAGTAATTTGACCTATAAAACCGTGGGGTACAAATTAAGACAGAACATGGTGGTTTCTGTTTCAAGAAATTAGTAATACGTATACTTGGAAATACCAAGAAATTTTTGGCGCACACTATTGTCATGCTTCACAGAGCATGTAAAAGAGAGGAACTATGAGAATATCCGATATGATGAGAGGAAGGAGAGAAACTTACGTTGAAGCAAATAACGAATATAAAATGTGGTGTGTGAAACATGATGATGAACAGAGCCATATAACCCAAATGTGGAAGTCGATGAAAATCATGTAGGATATTTTAACATGAGAGAAGAAAAGACAAAACAAAACAATGGGTTTATTTTTGTCCTTGCTTAACTGACGCATACTATTTCAGTAAACAAGAAAGATCTCAAGTAGAAAGAACACCAACCCTACAATTTATTCGTGTAACAACCTTTCATGGACGGTAAAAGTATCAGTTAATAATGACATCTTAATTCTAGTTTGTAGTTAACTGAATAAGCTATATCATGTCAAGTAAGAACAAGAGCAAAGTTACACTATGTACACTAGACATAAATACTTCCTACCTTGTGAACAAAGATATTATCTGAGAGCTTCACTTCCTGTGCAGAGGTAACTACTCCAATAGATTTCGGCAATTTAGTATCCTGAGCAAAAAGATATTGGAGAAGCAGTTAGTTGATGCTTATAAGTAAAGGGGCAAGTAGCATGAAACTCATCTTGTGATCTAAGCTATGAAATGTAAAGCATAACTCACTAGAACCTTCTCATTCTATTATAACATCTTTCAATATTTGATTAAATGAAAAACCTTTAACACGTGTATTGAAAAAATTAAGATAAAACACAGATGATTGTGCTGATATAATTAGTTCAAGTATGTTTACCTTAAAAATTTGCCGGACTGCAAGGCCAATTTCAGAGTGCCTAACCTTGTAACCACGGGCCAATGCTTGAAATCTAACTATTGACTTCACACAATACAAAGCAGAAATAGCTTGTCTCCGAACCAACTGGCCACGAATATAAGCTTGCAGTGGAATGATACCTTTTACTGCTTTATAGGTCCCTCTCGCCTTCAATTGAATGAGGTATGAATCACTTTATGCATTCATGAACCATTCATATAAGAGGTGTTGGTGTTTATGAAATTTGCACCATGCAGTGATAGTTTATAAATTATAGGATCAAAGCATATTGCAAATGCATGGCCAAATATATTTGTAAAAATTCCAAGCTATCATTCTATTAAATTTCATACAAAAATCATAAGCAGAAGGACTACTTGCATCTAAAATCACTGTAAAAATAATCAGAAGAAGTGTTGAATACGATCAGTATGGGATAAGGATACCTCCATACAAGAAGTACTGAAAAAAGTAACATTCTGTTTCTCAAAAGCCTTCAAAGAGATGTAAACCAGGTTGTAGAACTACTCTAACTTATATAAGAACTCCAGAAGTCAAATACAATTGTTGAATTAAACTAAAAAGATTACGAATCACAGAAAAATTGTTCCTATCTTCCTGAAATTTCACAGAAAAAGGGTGGTCAAATAACAAAGACAGACTAAAGAACATTAAGCACCAAAAACTTGGAACAGAAAAATGTGGTCACAACATTTACTTGAACAAAATGGGGTCCTAATAATTTGAGCAAAAAGAAAAATACCACATCTGTACTAGAAGCCTATTTGGATGTGTTTCTCCATTATCTCCTATTAGAAAATTAAAATAAGAGGAAAACTTAAAATTAACTTCTTCATAACTAAAATTAACATACGACAAACTAATTTGCAGAAGCTCTCTCATATAGCTTCTTTAGATTTTTATTTTCAACTTGTGTATAACTTAATTTTAGTTTGTGGAAAAACTAATTTTCATTTTTTCTTTTTACATTTTTTTCTCTTAGGATATGGAGAAGCTCGTACAAATAGGTTCCACACAAAAAGTTTGATAGTGAACATAACTTCCAAAGGATATTGTATAAATGCAACAAGTGAATACCTGATAACTTCTAATAGCAGCCTGAATTGTTATAGCCGCTTCTGTCAGCCTGATTTTCTCATTATCAAGAGATTGTGCATTGAACTGCTCATCTTCAGTTGCAAGAATTACCCCATCATTTGATGATATACTAATTACTTCCTTTTCTGATAGCTTAGTAGCATTTGCACCAGATATAGGAGAAGAAATTGATGTCTCCGAAGACACCACCAGAATATCCTTGTTACTCGAAGGTTTCTTTACAACAACAGAATTCACAATTACAACTTGCAGGTTAGAAAGTCTAAGTGCTTACATTACAGTTAAAGCCAATAAACACCAGAGTAGCAAATCTACAAATATTTCAGCAAAGATTTTGCACTTTTGGCATTCTAAAAAACACTTTAATGCTGCAGGTAAATTTTGACCAGTTAAAGATTCTTGTCCTTCGCACACCCTTTATGTTTATAATGATATAGACATTGAGAACGATCATTCATAAACAAAGATTGAGGCCAATCACAAAAGCCAAAAAGAAAAACTTACATAAATATCTTTCTCCCTAGAAGACTTAGACTTTGATGACGATTTCTTCCCCAGAAGCAAGTTTCTGATCCATTTTCCAGGGCTCTGTCTTCCCATCACGGCAAATATCAATACTTCAGAAAGCACAGAATTCCAATATCAAAATCTGCAATCATCATATATAACAGAACAGAACCCTTTAATTAGGAAGCTTCAGTAAAACATTTAGAGCAAGATAATTTCTATTTTCTAATCGTTTCTTCCAGCAATATCTTCCACCAAGTAAAGACCATGAACCATAAACATAAAATCAGAAGAATTAAAAGAAAAAAAAAAATCAATAATTACATTAGCTCCAGCACACTGTAATTTCTTCTCGCATACAAGTAACACATTATTATTTTATCATTATCACAATTTAACAGTGCTGCACACAAAAATGACCACAAGTAATTTAAAAAAAATAATCTGCAATGCCTATTTTGTTACAATAAGGACAAGAAGTAGAAGTCAAAGAGAAGCAGAAATGGTTCTTCTTGCACACAATGCCAAAGAAGAGTCACCTTCAGGGTGCACGCCTTCCCATAAGAAAATGGTGAAAGTGGGAAAACCACAAACGTTTGGTGCCAACAAGAAAGAAAGGAACAGGTGGGGAGAGTTAAGAAGTGGTGGAATGCAATGCATGAATGAACATAGCATTTGAAGAAACTAAGAGAAGAAAACTTAGAAACAAAATATTAGTAATTAATTTAAGAGACAGATAAATAAATAAAAGTGGCACTCATTAAGGAACCGACAGAACTGACAGTGTCCTATGGAATTGAAGAGACTCTGCAATGCAAACTGCAAGATACCTCCCTCGAGGTTTCATGTTTCATGTTTCAAATCTAACAAAAACACATCCATGCTTTTTTTAGTCTATATTTTATACTATGTTTTTTGGTCGCTCCTTATTATATATCTCCCCAAATCAGTTATTAATCATACTTTATGTTTATTATGCCTTCATATTAAATTACAATATATAATTTTTGTACATTTTCTTTCTATAAATTGTTTTTATTATTGAAATCCATCTAATCATTTGTCATTTCAAGACTAAGGTGTCTTTTGTCATGTTGCAATGATGGAAGCCATATTATGATTATCTTTTGGAAATGGAACAATTTTGAGTATTTTTAACTGCTAATATATTTTAGTACTGTTACTAAAATTATCTCAGGTTTTTTTATTTTTAATACAAGAGATATTCATTTGTCAACCGTTTGATTCTTATCTAAACATGGAAAAGATAAGTTTTTGTCAAAAACCACAAGAATTTTAGTTTCTCCCAAGTTAAAGAAAAAGAGTGGGAAAAAAAGGCGTTCATCACAAAGAAGATTATATTAACATATTATAATTTTATCATTGTAAAAAAAAGAAAGATGATGTTCAAATTTACGTATTACAAGCAAAGCCAAACTTTTACTTTACTCATATTTATCAGTAATTGAACGAAGCCTAATCGAAACAATGCTAGAAACAAGAAAAAAAATGGAAACTAGAATCATTTCACGTGCAAAACTTGCTCATAAATGATTCATTTAAAAAAAATTCTGAAATGGAAAACTTTGTTTCCTCACATGGCACCGATCACTTTTTAAGGTAGAAATTCAGTTTTTGAAAGTCAAATCCAATCTCCATCCAAGATTTTCAGTGTCTGAAACCTCATTGCTATTACTCGCAACACCAAATTTTGGTAGATCGAAATATGGTGAAGTTTCAGACGCTACCAACCTAAAATGGAAGTGAGAATTCGGCTTTTCGAAAATTTAATTTAAGAGTAATGTTATTATTTGGAGAAATAAAATTTGACTGACCCAATTTTGAGATTTTTTTTCTAAAAGATATTATTTATGAAAAAAAAAACTTTCAAGTTTTTTGTTTTCCCTACCTAACAAAAATTAAAGATTATTAATAATACTGAATTAAAATACTATTTTAATGCATTTGCACTGCACGTTATTACTTCCTGGAATTGAAAAGCGGATTAAACGTTAAAATCAACCTGAAAAATAGATCTAAAATCGGGTAATCAATAATAAGTTAAAATAGAATTATTATTATTATTCTTAAAAGTTAATTTTTTTATTTTAAATATTTAAAGTTCAAAAATAAAATAAAAAACCATGATGGCAGGTTAGAATAGAGCTAATTATTTTTTTCTTCTCTTCACTAAACCAAATATAGTAGTAAAATAAAAGCCTTGAATACAGAGTTTAAAATAGCGCATGTCACTTCTTTCATCCATGTTTGCGATCAATAGAATAACATGTTTCATCATCCTTACTTATTTTATAATAGATAACTAAATAGATATTACATACATTGTTAATTTTTAACAATAATTTTAGAGAGTTAAAATAATAAATTTAAATTAAATATAATTTTATTATTTTTAATTTTTACGTGAATCTATTAATATTTATTCACTAATAGTCGGAGTGTAGACGAGTTTATTGATATCACATTACGTTATCTATAACTTTATTTCTAGAAAAAAAACTTAAAAAATAATATAAGACCAATATTACTTCATAGATATTGAGAATATTTCAACGATGAGGAAGGTTAGGGAATGTTCTCTACAAGAATTGGATTAATGAAATGTTAACTCAATAGAAAAAAAAAACTTAAACTAAAGAGTGCAGCTTTTCTGTTTATTATATTTACTGTTACAATTACAATAATAATAATAATAACAATAATAATAATAATATTATTATTAATATTCATTAGTAATATTAATATTCTTATTATTATACTATTATTATTATTATTAATATTATTAATATTATTAATATTACTAATATACTATTATTATAAATATTAGTATTATTGTTATTATTATTATTATTATTATAAATATTATTTTTATTATTATAAATATTATCATTATCATCATTATTATTATTATTAATATTATTTTTAATATTATTGTTATTATAAATATTATCATTATTATAAATGTTATTATTATTATTATTATGAATATTATTATTATTTTAAGTAAATTATTATTATTATTATGTTAAGATGACGGAATAAATCTGTCGATAAATTGGTGGACAATTTTATTCGGTAAATTGTTAGTTAATTTTCTGATGGATAATTTGGCATTAAAATTTTTCTGTCGATATAAAATTTTTTGTTGGAATTTTGCACTTTTCTTGTAGTGAACTACCAAAGTATGTAAATGTGAAGAACGAAAGAGTCATGACGCTACTATGTCAAAGTCAGTAGAGGCTTTAACAAAAGTGGATAAAAGAAGAGTGGTTAAGTAGTGAAAGGAAAAGAAGTCGAGCAACGTACAAATACAAACGACTAGAAAATAAATTAAGGGAAAGGAAAGTGTTGAAGACTAGCGGGGCCAAAGAATTGTTATGCAACCGGTGGAACTTGCATGGCTGGAAGAAAGTTGGATTGGTACCACCTTTGAGTATCTATCTATGGAATAGGTACGTGAAGATTTAGTGAAAGGGTTGGGTTGTATAAGAGTAAGATATATGGGGGATATAAAGGTATTGTTAACGGGGCAAGACAGAATAAAAATGTCAGAAATCGTTAAAGAAAATAGTGAGAGTCTGGGAAAGGTGTTTGAATTTATCAAACCGTGAAGAGAGAGGGGCAAGTAGGAAACAAGGTTGTGTGGATCAGGTGCAGGGGTGTTCCTCTCCAGTATTGGACTATAGACTACTTTTAGAAGACAATAGGATCGGTGGGAACGATTGTGGAGGTGGATGCAACCACTAAGGCTTCAGAGTATGTTGAATATGCGAGAATAAAGGTGAGGACGACAATATCATTCAAGGTTGATATATCGGAAGACATAATGATAAATGATAGGTTGTGCCAAGTTTCGGTGGTGGAGGAAAACCCAGTCGTCGATGGTGACTTACATAGGGGTTTGTACTAAGACGATACTCTATCTAGTGTAAGTTCATCCATGAACACCAATCTGAGCGATAGTTTATACTCGGTCGACGATGATAAAAGTAATAAAGATGGTAATGTTATAAAGGATAGCAAATTGTGGGAGTTTTTTGAACGCAAAAATGGTGACCACAAATCCAGAGATTCTGATTGCCGAGAAGTGGTGGACGGAGGAAATGGGAAAGGAAACATAACATATAAGACAAAGCAGTAGGGAAATGTCAGTGAAAGAAAATCATAGTAGGGCGTGGAGCTGAAAAGAACTATATTCAATTATGTAAAGAAGGAAGTTGGGATGAAGTCAGAGCGAAAAAAAAAAAGAATGACTTAGCAGGTGATATGGTTTTGCAAAATTTGCAAGGGAAGAAGGTAGGGAAAGAGACAATATGTCTTTGTCTCTATTGAAGATCTTGATAACCAAAGACATTACTTTGAGGCAAAAGTGAGAAGAAGAAGCTTAAAGTACAAATTTTAATGTTGGGCCTCAGGCCCAAAATGCTAGCCAACAAGCTCAGGGAAATAAAAGCCATATGAATGATAGCACACTGAGTAAAGGTGTATTTCAGAGATGAGGTTTAAGGGAATTGCTTATCAGTGAAAACCTAAGTGAGGACTCCAACAGTGAGGGGAGTGAGGCAGAGAGGGAGAGCTCACAGAAGAAGGCGACAGTAGTGGAGGATTATGTGATCGAGAAAACAAATGTTACGAAAGTGGTGGAGATGACGATGCATACAGAGAAGGATACGAAGAAGACGTCTAGCACGTTTTCATTGATCAATGTCAGGTTGTTGGACTCGAGACTTTTTAATACGCGGCAAAGGATATGGAGAGGTGAATCTAGTAAGAACAATGACCATTTGCTATTCAATAGTGGCAGGGAACAGTGTGGGCAAACCAGATTGGTGTCTCTGAACCTTTCTAATTCAATTTCTGATACTAATATTTTGAATTGTACGATAAGGCTTAGGGGGTCTAAAAATGGGATAGAAGAACTCAGACTGTGGGGGATTGGTAAGGAAATAGGTGTAATATGTCAGGAGAGTGAGGATAGTATTATCCAAAAATTCTCAAAGATGGAAGAGAGAGATAGTCAGTTGTTGAGGGCAATGTTCGATGAGGGGGATAGCATACCCAAATGAAATTGATCACTATTAATATTAAGGATTTGGGAAGGAATGTTAAGTGGAAGTATTTAACAGAATTGATAGCTAAAGAGAAATCGGCAATATTATGTGTACAAGAGACAAAATTAGTGAATATAAGTGAACATAAATGCTTTAATATATGGGGGAAGCAATGATATTGAATGGGTTCATAGAGGTGATAACCTAAAGAGGGGAGTACTAACAATGTGGAATAAACAAATATTCAAATGTTCTAAGATTGAGGAAGGTAAAGACTTTCTTCTTATTGTTGGGGAGTATAAAATAGAAAGAGAGGGACTAGGTATAGAGGCTGCTATTATTAATGTGTATGGACCATGTTTGAATGCTGAGAAATTCACCCTATGGAAGGAAATAGAAAAGATAAAGTTAATGCAAGGTTGTTCAGTGTGGTGTATTCAACGTGATTTTAATTTTGTTAAAAGTAAGGAGGAATAAGAAGTGGAGTAGTAAATGACACGGAGATAGTTAGGTTCAATGAGTTTATTGATGTAAAATATGTTTTGGCCAAGTTCAAGAGGGGAGGTGAATTGAACACTTGAAAACTTTTCACAAACTATTTGGAGAATGAATAATTTTTATGGAAACTACTCAAGATGATATGTAAAGCAAACAACAAAGGTTCAAAAACAGTTTCAGCTCAATATCAATCAACCAGATATAGTAAACTGTAACCAGAAAATAGTTCTTGAAAACACAGTGTACTGTAAAAGCAGTTCTTGAAAAATTGAATCAAGAAATCAAAGAATTAGATCAACTTTAGGTTTATAATGATTTACTGATTAAAGAGCTTTTTGTCAAACAATACAAACTATATTAAGTATATGAAAACAATCTTTGATCAACAACTGTGAAAGATTAATTGTTCTAGAAAAGCAAACTGATAAACAGTAAATCCAGTAAGTTGAGAAACTGCAGATTTCTAGAAAACTGGTATATTGGTTGTTAATCAGATTCAAAACTATTCAGAGTAGACTGTGTTAAAACAGAATATATGTTTTCGGATGTTACTTAAAATGCTTTCAGAAAGTTGATGAAATTATTCAATTAGCAAGATTTAATCAATTATGAAAATTCAAGAAACACATCAAGATTTAACAAGAACAGTCAAGAGAGAGCAAGAGAGAATCAAGACACAACAGATTTATCCTGGTTCATCCTTCCACAAGGGCTACGTCCAGTCCCTTACACCACTGTAAGGATTTCCACTATAAAATGATCAAACTAGATCAGTTTACAGAAAACAACAACTTGCTCCCCGCAAGTAAACACTGCTCCTCGCAGCAAACAACCTGCTGAACCTACATCAGAACCCAGAACTATACAGACTCCATGTATATTCCAGAACACCCCTTGCTGATCCCCTCAGCAAGTTACAACCTGTACAGAACCCACTGTATAGAACAGAATTACCAACCCAGGTAACTCACAACAGAATAACCTTCAAAACAGTAAAAGAATTATCACACACTCAGCAATAGAAGCACTTCTATACAACAAATTACAAAAGTAATAAACATAGGGTATAGAAGGCTTAGTCTGATGATCAGATCAGTGAAGAAACTGTCTCGGTCAATTCAAAGCTCCAGTAGTAGTTCGAGAAAACAATTCTTGATGAAAACGTTAATTAATCTTTATCACTAGACAACGAATGCGCTTTTGCTCTCTTTGAAAACTCAAATGTTCTAGCTCAGAAAATGTTTAGAATGATTTCAATTAGTGTCTTTCCAAAATTTCGCGCTAGCTATTTATAAAATTCAGTCGATGGATTTTTTAAATAGTCGACTGTTTTTCTCTAATTAGTTAAAACAGTTGTTCAAAATGCAAGTTTTGATTTTAATGATTTCTCAAAACTTTTGTTAATTCAGAAAATACTTATGGAGCTTATCCTTGATTAAGATTGCATGCATCACTGGTTTGAACTCAAACTTACCCCACAACACACACTCCTAAGTTATAGACCAAGTTCTTCAATCTTCATGAAATCTTCATGTATTCCACATATGATCATAAGGTCTTGAACTTTTTCACTTGGTTGGCTTCATCAAATCATCACAGTAGCCCACTGGTGCTAACAATTGAGAATTGTGAGATGCATGATATTCCAATGGTTGGGAGGAAGTATACATGGTTTAGACCAAATGGGAAAGCTATGAGCGGTCTAGATAGAGCATTGGTCACAGAGGATTGGTTGAAGCATTGGCTAGGTACTAAATAATACAATCAAGGTGGCAAGGTCTCAAATCATTGTGTGTTGGTTGTCAAAAATAATGACATAGATTGAGGTCCAAAACCCTTCAAATTCTTTGGTGTATGATAACAAGAGGATGAATTTAAGGAAGTACTCCATAAGTATTGGGAAGGAAATACTAGCAGTGGGAATAAGTTGAAAGATCTGAAGGAAAAATTGAAAGGGTTAAAAAGAGAACTAAAGTGGAGCAAAGTGAAAGTTTGTAAATATATAATTAAAAAAAATAGGAGGTACTGGCTGAAATTGCAGTGTTGGATTGTAGAGATGAGGATGGGACACTAGAGGAAGAACTGGGAATGAGGAGAATGGAATTATTGAGTAAACTTAGAGGTATTAATGAGAGAGTGTTGAAGCTTGTAATACAGGAATGTATAATGAATTGGTTGGAAAAGGGGGACACTAATTCTAGATATTTTCACTCTAGATTAAAATGGAGAAGAAATGGAAATGAATTAGTGGGTCTTGATATAGATGGTGTATGGTAGAGGAACCAGAGGTTGTAAAAGGAAAGGTTAAGATTTATGTGGAGAGAAGATTTGTTGCTAAGCAAGGGGAGAGACTGATCTTAGAAGAGGTTTAGTTTAGGACTATCTCTGAAACTGATAATGTATAGCTTTTTAGAAGTGTAACTGTACAGGAAATTAAGCAGGTGGTAGATCAGTGTGAAAGTACAAAAAGTCCCAATCTAGATGGATTTAATTTCAATTTCATTAAGAGGAAATGGGAAGTCCTAGGGGTGATCTTATTAGTACAGTTCTAAGTTTTTTTAATTCAAATTTCATTCAATGTAGATGTAATGCATCCTTTATATCATTCGTACCTAAGAAGGATAATCCAGCATCCTTGAATGATTTTTGGTCAATATCACTGGTGGGTTGTGTGTACAAAGTTATATCTAAAATCTTAGCATATTGGATTAATAGGCTTCTTTCAAGTGTGATTAACATTCATCGATCCACTTTTCTTGGGGGTAGAGGAATGCTAGACATTGTGTTGATGGCTAATGAAATAATAGACTTCATGAAAAAACAAAAAGAAGAGAGGTGTATTGGTCAAAGTGAATTTTGAGAAAGAATATAATTCAATGTATTGGGGGTTCCTCTTCTATATGATGGGAAGATTAGGATTTAATAGTATATGGATTAAATGGATTAAAGCATGTTTGGAATCAACTATAATCTTAGTGTTAGTGAATGGGAGTCCTACTGATGAATTTAGACCTAGGAAAGGGTTGAGGCAAAGAGACCCGCTACCATCCTTCTTATTTCTGATAACAGCAAAGGATCTTATGGGATTAGTGAGGAAAGCCAAAAGAAAGAATGTGTACGAAGGAGTGGAAGTTGGCACAAGGGGTATATAAATAGAATTACTTCAATCTACAAATGATACCCTATTTTTCTACTCCCCATCATATAACAATATCTTGATTGTTAAGGTTATCTTAAAAAGTTTTGAATTGTCTTCGGGGTTAAGAGTTAACTTCTATAAAAGTCAAGTTGGGATTGTGAGTGTAAGTATAGAACATCTGAAGGTGTTAGCAAAATGTCCAAATTGTAAAATGATGAGTTTACCTTTTAAGTACTTGAGGCTACCAATAGGAGGAAATCCTAGAAGAGAGGGGTTTTGGAATCCAATAATAGATAAGATTAAGTCTAGATTATCTAGATGGAAAGGGAAAGTTTTGTCTATAGTGGGAAGGATCTGCTTAGTGAAATCGATTATTAGTGTTTTTACCATTGTTTTATCTATCCCTCTATAGAGCCCCGATAATTGTGTGTAAACGCATTGGGAAGTTACAAGCTAGATTTTTATGCAGGTGGGGTCATAAAGGCCGGACAATTGCTTGGGTTAGTTGGGAAAAATAATGCAGACCTATGACAGGTGGTGGACTAGGTATTAAAGACATAAGTAGATTCAATTCGGTATTACTTGCTAAGTGGAAATGGAGGTTAGAAAAGGAGGATGGGGGATTATGGAGGGATGTGCTAGAGTCAAGGTATGGTTAGTGGTGGAATATGGGTGAGAATTCTATGAACAGAAAACATTCTATTTGGTAGCAAGATCTTTATAAACTTTGCAGTGAGGGGCCATATAAAAATTGGTTTGGGGGCAATGCTAAATGGATGATAAGGGATGGTAGGAAAGTGATGTTTTGGGAGGATAAGTGGGTTGAAGACCAACCATTGAAAGATAAGTTTCAAAGACTATTCTCTTTATCATCGTATAAGGAAGTGGTAGTGGCAGAGGTTGGAACATGGGATACAGAAATGGCTTAGAGAGAGTTAGGTGAAACCTAAATTGGTGTAGAGAGAGGTTCGAGTGGGAAAAAAGTTAGATATACAACTTATTAACATCATTTCAAACATACAGGGGAAAATGGGTACCCAGGATGATTGGTTGTGGACTACAAATGACAATGAATATACAGTAAGATCGGGATATAAAATATTAAACCAAGAGGATCTTGATGAAAGTGTAGGTAGCTTAGAATTGATTTGGAATATTAAGGCATCACCATTTGCACCATTATGCATTTGGAGGGCAATGCAGAACCGGTTACCTACAAAGTTTAATTTATCCAAAAGAAGCGTGGATGTAGGCAGTCCGATGTGTCGTTTGTCCTTGGAAGGTGAGGAAACAACAAAACATTTATTTATAGCTTGTAAGTTGACACAAAGAGTGTGGGATGCAAGTGATAGATGGGTAGGAATAGAGGCAGATAGGCATGAACACCTTGATCTGCATATGTTGAGTTTTCATTTGCTGAGATTGAATTTGAAAGTAAATAAGTAAATAAAGCATGGAAAGGGATGTGGATAGACATAGTGTCAAAAATATGGAACTATAGAAATAACAAAGTGTTTAGAAATGGGAAAGTGGATGATATTGAACTATTTTGCCCAGCACAACTGAAATGTTGGTCATGGCTAAAACATAAAAGGTCAAATACTTATTTCTCATACTCTAGTTGGTGTCTTTGTCCTGGAGAATGTCTTAAATCTGTGGGGTAAGTGATGGGAAGTAAGACTAGGTTACTTGGGTAGTAAGATAGTTTGACATGCCTTGATTGAGAGTTGGCTGGAGGTGTCACAATGTTAGAAACTAATCAAGGAAAATGGTCTTAGTTAGGGTAAGTAGGATGTTTTATTAGCAGGTGTACACATAAAGAAGCACGGAAGCGTACTATAAATGTGGTGGTCATAAAACAAGCAAATGAATGGAACACTTAGTCCTAGGTGATTACTCTACTGGAAACAAAAATATAAAAAGCTACAAAAGCTATAACAACAGTAAGGCAAAGGATGTTCGGATTCGAAAGGTAAGATCCCTTGCAGTTGGAACTCGATTATACATTAGAGAAGGAGTGGCCTGTAAAATGTTATTGTTTGTGCACGTGATTAAACATACTCAATGTTGCCCCTATTCCTAGCACTCACAATGAAATTCCTATGTTAGTGAGTTTGTTTGTATGATACTGTCATTAGGGACCCCTGGATAGGGTTGGCTGGGTTATATGTAATTTATTTGGCGGGTTAAAGATAGGGATTGCACATGAGTTAGTTTAGTGAACGCTTGACTAGTGTAGTCGAGTAACTGGATGTAACTCTTGTATAAGAACGAATCAGTGTAAAATTGTTGTGCATCTATTCTTTTCTCTTTTGTTATTTTTAGAAATTTTAATCGGTTCTTTGATTTTTGTTTTGCATTTTAATACAATAAAAGAAAAACAACCAAATACTAAAATTGATTAACACTTTAAAGAATCATTCTAAATATTTTTGAAAATGCACCTCTGTTGAACTCAAACATTAATTTTTACAATAGACAATAGATTCCTTGTAAATCCATGTTGTAATGGTTAATTACTTATGTATAACATCCTTTGATAATGTGTCACCTGTAGTCATGAGTAAGAATTGTTGTTTTATGATATAACAATAATGAGATTTCAACCCAACTAACTTAACTGTTTGTCTCTTTTTTAATAAAGTGTAACATGTTGGTGGCAAATATGTAGTTTGACCTTTAGGTCTTGGATATAATTTTGGATGTATTCTAATTTTACAAATATCTTGACAAGCATTAACCTCATACTTTATTTTACCTTTAATATTAAAAAGTGTGTCAATAAGACTATCACATACATATTTCTTCACATGCACAACATCAATACAATGTCATAAGATGACACCAATATGGACAGTCAAAGAATGTTAACATCTTCTTCCATGCGTTTTTATCATATGACTTTCCTTAAGTCTTTTTCAAAAGCAATATTGATGTTTTCACCCCGTCATAAACTTTTTTAACCAGTTAAAGGAGTTTTGCCAATTACATCCTCAAGAACCATTAAAGTTTTTTTTTTTTTTCAACTACCTTCAATATGTCTACATCAACTGTCTTCTTTCCATGTTTCAAATGTTTATCTTCTTCATATATTGAAAATTCATTTATAGTACAAAATAACATAAGATGTAACTTGAAAATGTTCTATTGATACTCATCAAACACTTTGACCGTTTCATCTCAAAAAGTCCTAAATTATCTATCAAGATACTTATATAAATATTTATGTTATTTTCAAATTGTTTACAATCTGAAATCATCATAAATTCATACACAATCAATGTAAAAGATTGTAAATAACCAATAAAAGTGCTTTAAACCATGATTAATGCTTAAACTACCAAAATTATTATACTCTAGGTACAATTAATCTAAGTTTAAGGTTTCTCATCTCTCTTTTAATTTTATATATATATATATATATATATATATATATATATATATATATATTTTTTTTTTTTTCTTCCACTAATCTAAAAGGTGTCCACAATTTTTTCTTCCATTTACATGGGACATTACCAAACACATCACTAAATAATAACAAAAAGACCTTACTGAGGTTAAACAAATTATTAGTACTAAAATATGTGATTGTGAGCCTTGCTTATAAACAACATCGTTTTCTCCTAAGGTCACAAATTTTTTAAAATCACTGCCTTAAAATATCAAAAAAATCCGTACGTTTTCGGACCACATTTAATTTATTGCATAATGCTTAGCCAATGGTATTTAAAGTCATTGGGTATGACTTTTTAAAGGTTGTTATGTGTTTACATCATACTTTTTCAAATATTGTTTTTCTTCATATATCACTTGTTTTGCAATTAAAATAATTAAATGTTAAAATATTATTGTTGCCCTACATTTAAGCTATGTAAAGCTACATTTTAAGCCATATTTTCAAATTTAAAATGGAATTATACATTTAAACGACACATAATAATTTTAAAATATAGTTATACAATTAATTCATAATTATAATAATTTTAAAATGTGATTTATTTATTTTCCTAATGGTTTTAAAAATGTAGTTTACAAGATAATTAAATAAAAACCAATATAATAATATTATAATTTTTTTCAGCTAAACTCAGCATAAATAATATATACATATATTTTATTGTGTATGACATAATAAAAAAATAATATAGAAAATAAGGATTTTATAATTAAAACTAAATACTAAAATATAACAAAAGAAATTGATATTATTTATATATTTATTAATCGCTAATCTTATTCATCAATTTTGTCTCTATGTTCAATCTAGAAAAAGTAAAACAAAAAATAAAAAATTAATGAAACTTCTCCCTCGGTAAAACCATATAACTTAAATTGAAGTCACAGAAACTAGCATTCTATAAATAGATAAGAAAAAAAATTGAAAAAATAAATTCACTCGTTCTTTTCTCGGTGATCCAATAGGTATTCAATACTTATCATTCGGAGCATTTGGAGCACCTCTGTGTAGGAAGAGGAAAAAAAAAGACATTTTAGGTGATTCAATTTTGTTTCTCTCTCTTGTAGTAACAAAATTTGGCACCTTCACATGTATTTATTTGGCCTTAACACGTATTTGCTTACCGTTTGAACTCATTTAAAGTAGAATGTTCCTTTCTTTTGACTTCAGCAAATAAGAATTCATATTCTTCAATTTTCATAAAGAGAACCAATATATATATATATATATATTTAATGTGACATTGTCTACACCTTGCTTGAATGGAATGTAGTTTAATATATCCACACACGTAAAAGAGAAGAAAACTAAACAAAATTATGCAAAAGTTATATTAGTATATTAAATTAATAAAAATAATCTGGTCTTGTTATTAAATCAAAACTAAATTTCAGATTGGGTGAGTGGATTGTTTTGCTTTAAAGTTATTAAGATATTCTATTAATATAAATTATAAAATATTTTTATACATAAAAGATATAAAATCTTAGATATTTATGGAAAATAGTACTGCTACAACTTCATAATTAATTAAGTCACTTATAGCTGAGTAAGGAGACCCTCCAGTTTTGAGTTCCTTATGTCTTGGAATAACTTAAGAGACATTCAACCTTGAGTATTCCCACAATTAACACATGCCACAACCAATAATATGATGCTCATTGTCTTCAAATACAAATGTACACAGCTGCGTGAGATATTCATGAAATATTACTATTATTATTATTATTACTATTATTATATAGATAGATATAGATAGATAACAAACATTGACCAGTAGTTACAAAAAAAATCATACCAAAGTTAGAGCCATGAAGCTCCAACTGATGTAGTGAATAGAAAATTTTTCCAAACAAGAATATACATGAAAGTTGAAACTATTTTTTTTTTTTTTTATGGAGAAGCACATATTTTAAAACATAATAACCCCAACTCAATGATCTTCTAAAATTTAACTTTATATATATATATTACCAAAATTTAGAGCATGAAACCCATCTAAAATAGGATTCTAAATAGCAATGCAGAATAACATACACACACTCTACTATTCTAGATATTCTAAATGAGTTGAGCAATTCATAATTTGGAGAGAATCTTGGAACATCATGTGAAATGATCTTTGCACTCAATTTCCTTCTCTGACTTATCAAAGTTCATTAAAAAATATCACAAGAAAAATTTTACCCCTACATAAACTTAACAAATCTGAAAAGCGAAAAATTTAAATCATAAATTGTAACTCCCACTCTATTCTTAGTATACGTAATTATCCATTGTGAACACATGTATAATATCAAACTTCCATTATATAATAGCAAGATTCTGTAAAATCTGAACACATGCATAATCTATTCATTAATCTCCATGCAAGCTTCCGTTCTCGGTTTCAATAAAATATCAACCAATATTTCAAAGTCAAAATTCTTCTCTTCATTATTAGGAGCAAAATTGACTTCTCCATCTCCATATACGCACTCAAACAAAAAAAGTGATTATACTTTTGATTTACTAGAATTATTATAATGATCAAATTGTGCCACAAACGACAATCCAAATGTTGCATATTACTTTTCTAATCTCTGATCAATACCAGCAACATGCATACAAAAGAAACCGATGCTAAAACCCTTCTTATCTTATCGTTACTTCCATTTTTGTTTTCATGACAGGTTGTCCAGCACTTTCTTATGTGCAGCAAACACATAATAATATATAATAAACAAGGAAAGGATTAGGTGGAAATAATTCGTGGTATATATTTTTCTTGATACGGTTACTTCTAATTTAATAGATTAAAGATTAATCTTGATTGTAATAATATACCTGTATTCATTGAATAAACTTGCAGAGTAAAAATTAACAAAGATTTTCTCCAAAAGAATGTATATTAAAATATGTCTTGGTGTCACGCACTTTACCGAGAATGTGTGCCAACCTCGGTGTTCTGTCTTCACTTTGCTCTCACTTCAGAGGAAACATCTCACCGACACACACCCCCACCATCACAAACTTCCAAATTCCAAGCTCACCTCACCCAACCATAAGGCAGTTATGGCATTATTATGGACAATGAAAGCTAAATTATTGTGGATAAAAAGAGCTTAATTATGAGGCATGTTTAACATGAACTTTTTATATCCTCACTTCTAACGAAATGAAATGACTTAATATTGCTTTCTTCTAAAAATGGATTGATGTAGCTGTTGGAAAAATGGTAGGTAGATCTAAACTAAAATCTTCAGATATTATAAAAAGAATAACAAGATAACTTCTTAGTCAGAATGTAAGTATTATTCACTGAGAAAAGTATGTTTAAGTAGAAAGATACGGTTTGAAGACAATAAAATTGTTCATGTAAAATTTAATGCAATTATATATATTTAGATTTTAAACTTAATTTCTATAATCTCCTGTAAAAGTATATAATTTATACCTAATAGTTAGACAGACAGATAAAATGAAATTTACACCCTATTTATAAGTATTACAATTTGGTTTCATTTTTAATTCAATTTAGGATTTCCAACAATTATAAACATCATCAGTTTTATCCATTAATAGAATCTTACTAAATTATGTTAAAGTTTTCAACAATCTCCCCGTACATCACAGTTCATAATTGGATAATGCAGGAACAATTTAGTTAAATTTGGATAAAATAAAAGAGCCTATCTACCCTTCACTGCAATCACGTGCCATGGCGCGTGGTTTATTACAGGAGCAATCCTTGACTTGGGGAAATGTAGTGCTAATGTACATGCAGGTCTATAATAAAATGGTCAGCACCAAAGTTTCTGCACTTTGCAACATTGATTTCAGCAGCATTGTGTTGACTTTGAGAGGTTGGATTTCTCGGGACATGTAGTAGCTAGCAACCCAAGTGGCTATTTAATACTACAATGCTTCGAATACCCTCTGATCAGAATTTCCGTTTTATTGCCTTGCACACTTGCATGTGACATCTTTCATAAAAGCTCCTTTACTAAACTAAACCAGTGGTACTTTCTTGGTGGCTTCACTCACCATTTTGAAATCTCTTTCTTTTCAGATCTCATCTCAGATCCATTTCACAAAACTTGGGTCCTCTCCCCAATTGTCCTACCACCTGCTCCACATTACTCAAATTCTTTATTCCCATAATTCCCATCAAAAAATCTTTTTCCTGCAATCATTATCCCTTGACAAATAGTTTTTCTGCTTAAAAGTCTTTCTTTGCAAATTATTAGATTCTGCACAACTGGAAAGTAAGATAAAACTAAAAAAAACCAAGCCAAGAAAGACCATGAATTGTTCTGTTTTGTGTAGCTCTACTCAGTGAAACTCATGCCAATACCATCTTATGAGCAATTCGACTGTTGTATGTTAATTCAGTTTTTTCAACACTGAACTCTGCAGTAGAGTATGCTGTGTGTGACTAACCAGTCTCTATCTTAGTACAAATATTTTAGCCTCGTAACATGAAGAACCTGAGGGTTTGGTTCACTTGCTTGTTTCCTGCAATCATTCTTGTTCTGATTACTCCTTCCTCGGTTGCGCAGCTATCACCAAGTGAGAATAGAATTCTATTCCAAGTTCAGAAGCTTCTTGAATATCCTCAAGCTCTTCAAGGGTGGACAAGATGGACCAACTTGTGCTTCCTCCCTCCCTCTTCTTCCCTCAAGATAGTTTGCTCAAATGGTCATGTGACAGAACTAACAATCATTGGAAACAAGACCTCCCCATCTTCACACAACCCCAAGGCAGGTTCCTGGACTTCCCTTCAAACACTTTCAGGAAAATTCTCCATCGATTCTTTCTTCACTGTCATGACAAAGCTTTCAAATTTGAAGGTGTTGTCCTTAGTGTCCTTGGGTTTATGGGGTCCTTTGCCATCCAAAATCAACAGGTTTTGGTCTTTGGAAGTGCTAAACATTAGCTCAAATTTCATTTATGGGGAAATTCCATCATCTATAGCCTCAATGGTGAATCTAAGAAGTCTTGTTTTGGTTAATAATCTCTTCAATGGAAGTGTCCCTGATCTCCATAGTTTAACTTCTCTTGAAGAGCTCAACTTGGGAGGTAACAAACTGGGTCCTGAATTCCCTTCTGTGGGAAAGAATCTTGTCACTATTATCTTGGGAAGTAATTCACTGAGATCTCATATTCCTCCACAAATTGTGCACTTTGACAAACTTCAGGTATTTGATGTCTCTTCCAATGAATTTTTTGGAAACATCCCGTCCTTTTTGATGTCTATGCCTTCCCTTCATTCCCTAAACTTGGCCTCAAACCATCTAAGTGGTAACCTCTCAGTGAATATGGCATGTAGTTCTTCACTAACATTTGTGAACATCTCAAACAACCTTCTGGTTGGAAAATTGCCAGCCTGCCTTGGCTCAATGTCTTCAAAGGCCACAGTACTGTATTCTGGAAATTGTTTGTCAACCAAAAGGTTAAATAACCAACAACATGCATCATCCTTTTGCAAGAGAGAGGGAGCTTTGGCTGTTAAGCCTCCATCTAAACGGCTGCAGAATGAATCAAATTCGAGTGCCACACTAGGCCTAGTGATTGGAATAATTGTAGGAGCTGTAGTGATTGCTGGACTTCTGGTTGTTCTAATTGTGTTCGTCCTTAGAAAGTCCAATGGAGAAAGATCACATCATAAAATGGACAAATCTCTTGCTAATAAATATTCTGCTAGTGCATCTCCAAAACCAAACGGTACAAGTAAGGCCACAATTATGTTCTTTTCTGTAGTGTTAATTGATTCTTTATGATATCATAAAAACGTCAAATCTTCTTTAAAATCCGTTTCCTTCATTTAAGTGATGCATTAATCTGGTTTCTCCCTCGGGCGTAGGACATATTCCTCAGGCAATGAAGCAAGCTGCACTAGGACTGCCACCATACCGTATTTTCACATCAGAGGAAATTGAAGATGCAACAAATAACTTTGACCCATCAAATTTAATAGAAGAGGGATCACAAGGACAGGTAAGATATTTTTTTCTATAATGTTTATGGATTCATAACTTGAGTTTTATAATGAGATGGAGCCCGCAAGTACAAGGGGTAGTCACATACATTTATGATATTCATACAGCTATATAAAGGTTGGCTCAGAGATGGTTCAGTGGTCCTAGTTAATTGCATTAAAATAAGGCAGAAAGGTCTCCCCCACAGCATCATGCAGCAAATAGAGGTATTACCCAATTTGAGGCACAGGCATATGGTGAGTGTTCTAGGACACTGTATCGTTACTAAACAGGATCATCCCCAAACAACAAGCACAGTCTTCATCGTATTTGAGCACATCTCAAATGTGTCATTGAGGGATCAACTTGCAGGTAAACATTCACATAGAAAGAAGTGCTAATGCAAATATATGAATGCAGCAAAATACGTAGCATAACTAGAGTCTTCATTCAACAGATGGGAGGAAGAGGGAAATGCTGAAATGGCCACAAAGAATGGCTATGAGCATAGGCATTGCAAGAGGAGTTCAGTTCTTACATACAGGAGTTGCTCCTGGCATATATGGCAACAATTTGAAAATTGAGAACATTCTGTTGGATGATAGTCTCAATGCAAAAGTCAGTAGATACAGCATTCCATTGGCATCCAAGGTTTGGACAGGGAAAATAATTTGATCATTCTCTCATTAATATTTGAACAATCGAATTGAATCTATAAATCTAACTTGCATCGATCAATTTTCAGAGTGCACATAACGAACACATTTCCACCCATCATATTTGCAGGTATTTCTCCTCTTTCAAATTTTTTCATCTCTTCTATTCCACTGTTATATCAAATTATAATTTGTTGTTAAACCCATATGCAGCACAAATAATGCAGAGAAAGAAGATATCTATCAGCTGGGTGTTATTCTTCTTGAAGTTATCACTGGCAAACAAATTGCTTCAGCTAGTGAAATAGAGGAGATGAAGGATGAGGTATCCATTAAAACTTTTACTTTCTTAGTCAGATATTCCCTGCCTCTCGTTTTAATTGTCACTTTTGGAATATATTTTGCCTCATTATGTCAATAGAATATTAAGAATGTACTAACAATAGATGTATAGGTGTAACTAGTAACTACACAATATAGTTAATAAGGTAACTTTGTCATGGAAATTGATGTAATCAATTGTTTCTTAATCTGTGTAACGACAAATACAATGTTCACAACCTACAAAGTTTGTTCTAAACCCCACCGAATACCAAAAATTTATGGTAACCAAATCAAGTACTATCATTTTTCTTATCTTTAACTGTCTCTATGTTATTATGCTCAGCTGGAGAATGGTTCATCAGAAGCAACATCAGTTCTTAAAAGCGTAATTGATCCTTCACTGCGGGGAACTTATGCATATGATTCAATGAAGACTGCAGTTCAGATTACCATCAACTGTCTCTCCAAGGTTTCTAGCCAGCGTCCTTCAATAGAGGATGTTCTTTGGAATTTACAATACTCAATGCAAGTTCAAGAGTCATGGACCAGCAGCGGAAACCTTAGCACAAAATTCTAAACCACTTGTCAATAAAAATGTTTGTTTACATTTCATAAGTTCATTATCATAATGAATAAATGGTAATGTAAATATGTAATTTATTCTCTAAGGCCCAAAAACACAGTTTCGCCTGCATTTTTCCATATTTTTTATTGTTGTTAAAGTTCTTACAAAATTGAATTACGTTCCTATCAAAATATCATTTCCTTGCTTCAATGATTTCCACAGCATTTACATCACGAGTACAACTCTGATAGAAGTTCATATAGAATTAATCTTTTCTGTCTTTAATAATAGCAAATTCAGAAACAACTTCCGATATTTTAAAGAAACATAGACTCCAATTATTTAATACTCCACAAGTCAAACTTAAAGTCACTGGTTAAGAATATATACTTACGACTCACCTAAAATCACTGCTAAAATTTCAAAAATTGCGTCATTAATGCTTTTAACCATTTTTATCTACTCAGCCTTAAAATAATTTTTCTTTCATGCCTTTTTACACTAATCAGCTTAACTTTTCGATTTTCAACTTCTATCGAACTCTTAATTTATTTATTAGTTTTGTCAGACACACAACTCGATCAAAAAGAAATCTTCACAGTATTGATCCATCTAAATAGGTGCCATATGTTACGAATGTTGCTCATTATAAATTTTCTGCGTTAAGCTAGTTATTTGCCTTCTAATAAGATTTATCACTAAATATTTTTCTAACAAATAAAATATACTTATAGAAATTCATCCCTATAAAATAGTGGTCCTCAAATAATACTTCACTCTTTAATCGAGTTAGGCATCATACTTTTAACGGCGTGTAGGGATGCTTCCTTGGGTGTTCGAAGGATAAGGACCATTATGCTTATTGTAAAAGGAAATCGCAAAGTTGTCACCAAAGACATAAATGAAGCACAGGCTGGAGTAAATAAGGTAGAATATTAACTCAAAAGTTTGAGCAAACACGAAGTCAAGGACTAGAAAATCATAATGGTTCTTTTTGACGTCTTGGTTATTCAATCACATCCTTTTTGACAACCTTTTGATTGCCACAGAGACCCTATCTTTCTCTATGAGATTTAATCAGCAGTCCAACTCTGCTCAACAATCTCACGAACTCTTCTGTTGTACTCACGCTTGTTCTCACTGAACATCCGAGCAGCTTCAGAATTTGCAGGAGAATTAGGATTTGGATCACACAGCAGTGACTGCAACAAGAAAGCCACTTTAGTGGAAAATAACAAGAATCTAGAGCAATACACAAATAATCTAACACAATGTATCTGGGTTTGGAAGTAGCACTCTTTTCAACTCACTCTCCCACAGGATGAAATTTATATATGAATCCCACTAATTAGGGAATTCGACTTACATATTTAGTGGGGACCTACATGAATTTCAACGAGTAAGACAAAGAGTATTAGAAACTAAAATTTCCCTTCCATCAAGACACGTACAAATTCTTTAATATGCTTGATTACTTTGTTCAGTTTTTTTAATTTATATGACTATTTACATTGAATTGAAGGAAAGGGGGCGTGGCTCAATCTGTAGGACCACAAAGTATCAACAAAGTGGCGCCTACGTTTGATTCTTAGCAGTTGCGTTTAATTGGTAGGTTATTTGCAAGTATATTCACCACTGGTATGCCGTAACCTACAAGTGTTTGAACCTACTATGCAAGTGCCTTGCCAAACAGATTACAAGTGGGGGTAATTGAAATGGCTGACATTAAAAATGACATTGCTGGCTAATTTATATAACTAGTACATTTTTTAACATTTGAATTTAAGTCTTAACTCCACAAAATTGACTTTTGAGACGAGCATTCCCTCCTCCCCCACCCCCTTTATATACCCTATTTGGTCATATCTCTGATCAATGTGGGACTTAGGTTTTTCCCAATCCTACATTAGAAATGGATTAGGCATGACTTAAACCCAAAAGGCAGCTTAAGAAGAGATGATTCTCCAAGCTTATAAGGAATACTTTAGCGACATTTGTTGCAAATGCAGGTCCTTTTAGTATTTTCCTCCAATGTCTACCTCTACCCCTTTTCACATGGTTGGAAACTAGGCCTTCTCCTCTCCTCAGTAGTACCTTCTTTGCAGATGTCTAAACCATCTTAAACTTAATTTTTAATCATTGTTCCATAGATGCCAAACAAATATCTCTCCTCATACAAATATTCTGTATCATGTCTTTTATTGTGTGGCAGTCATTTTAACATTATCATTCTTGGTACCTCCACTTATTTCTGGTTTGGTCCCAACATTTACAACGAAGTATAGTTGGTTGTATAACAGTACAATAAAACTTTCCTTTGAACTCAGTAGATGTTTTATGATCACAAATAACCCCCAAAAGCCTTTCCTTATCCCATGTGTAACATCTTTATTAGTTTTCCCACCAATTCGTACTATTCATTCCAAATACTTAACTTCAGAAACTTGTGATATGGGAATCTCTCATTATACCTCCAAAGCGTTTTCCTTGTTCCTTGTTAAAGATGTGATGTATTGATCCAATTCAAGCAAAAATGCTGTTAATATCTACAACCCATCATATCCATTTAGATCCCTGCCGATGAGAATCATTTCTTGTAGAAAGCCTTGAACCAACCTTACCCAAATCTTCCCAAAACCTTTCTTACAAAAGCACTTCTGATCCTATCTGTGGAGCATAAACATTAACGATATTGATAGTTTGTCATACATCCATTAATTTCAAAGATTAGATTCAGAGATTCTGTTGCCAAACTATTTTACACCCACCACATTCTTTTCTCAATTCTTACACACAATAATACCCCACTTCTTTCTAACCTCTATCCTCCTATCTAGGCCCTTAGCACTTCAGAAAACGATTTGCTTTCCTAAAGACACATGGTGTTAATTTTTTTTTTCAAATCACAGTGCCTACTACCTCTAACTACTTTCCTGTGGAAGTACTAATATTCCAAATACCCACATTTGTCAAGAAAAATGTGAGGACCCTTGCTCATTTAACACAACATTTGGGAGCCAATGTAGTAGGTCATTTAACACAGTGCATTACTTGCAAATAATGGGCAAGCATTAGCACACATAATGCATCATGATTGATCCATGTTTGGGGTTTCAACAACTTTTCCATTGGCTATGAAGGCAAAACACGACCCTTCTTCTATAATATACCCAAAACACTAATATCAAATGTATTTTAAATAAATCATGGACAGGGTGCAATCAAATCACTTTTAGCATGTATGGTCACAATGCAATTCTGAAATATTAAGTGAATCGTAATTACCTGGATTGAGGTAAGAATTGCAGCTACATCATAGATAGGACTCCACTGATTTTGCAAAATGTCCAAGCATATACTTCCATCCGCATAAACTAAAATTGCCAATTAAAAGGGGCTTAGAACTAGATTGAAAGTTATTAGTGTGCAAAGATACAAAATGGTGTTCTGGTTCAATTTAAATTACAATAGAAAATGTTTTTAAAACAAATGAAATATCCACCACTTGATCACGTTTCTGTAAGATCAACATGTTAAACTGTTAACAAGATACAAAAGTTTAGCAAGCATATAAATATCTGGAATATAAAAGTTTTATTTTCAACCAGCTATACCGACATTACACCCTGCCGTAACCAAAAAGACAAACTGTATTAAAGGGTGAGAATGCATTCACTGTCCTTCACAGAAGGAGAGTGTCAAGCCTATACTGGAAGTATAAAACAATCATTGCTTTATATTGTAGGCATATTATTTTCTAAAGCAGCTTCCAGGTAGATAAAATCACTACAGAATCTGTTTCAACAATGACTTCCAAAAGCTACATGAATGACGCAGAAAGCTTTTAGTTAACAATAAACACTTGTGTATTGATTGTACTAATATTTCATGAGTCATTCTAAGTTTCTAACACTAAAATGAAATTGCAGGGTAGTTTTGTACTCACTGTTCGGATGAAACATTCTAGAAACAAAGCGCACGGTCGGTGGCTTATTGGGATAATCCTCCGTAAACTGAAGTGTTAACTTAAACGTACCTGCAAGACAAGGATTGACAGTCATATAAACATCCAGAAATAAGAAGACTCTGTACCAAGGGACAATTAAATTACCATTACACATGCAATTTAAACCATTATCTTTATGCACCTAAATACATCCAACAAGTTGAACTCATGCTTGCATGAATCAAAAAAAAAAAAAAAACTTCACATTAGACACTTTCAAAATGGTAGTTAGAATCGTATGAATCGTACGATACGTATTGCGATACGTTTCAAAAATCACTTTGCACGACACATATCAGTATCGTTTTATGCCTTGAATCGCACCATGAATTGTATGAATCGCATTTGAATCGTATGATTCGCGATTCATGTCCGTTGTACACGATTCATGGTGATCGAAGGGTCACACTGGAAAATGAAAAGTCTCAAAAACCAACAAAAGGTTAAACTAAAAGAAGAAGAAGAAGTAAAATGCTTACATTGAACGAAAAAAACCTTGTGAGGAGAGCAGATCTCGATTTACAAAGTTAAACTCTGCTCATGTATTTAAGAACTTGCTTTGCTTCATACTTTTGTTCAAAATCTATTTTCAAGCTTTCGTTCAAAATCTGTTTTAATGCTTTCATTCAAATTCTGTTTTGCTTACTTTACTTCTATTTAAAATATAAGTTGCAAAAGTAAACGTACGTGTAATTGTAGCTTCTAAAAAGTGAGGGAGTAGATAGGTGGTACAGTTCTGAAAAAGGAGACAGGTGTAGCTTTTTATATATATTAGGTGTAGCTTTTTATATATATTAGGTGTAGTTCTGAAGAAAAAAAGAAATAGACATATTAGGTGTTGTTTCCATTAAGAAGAGAAAGAGAAAGAAATGTAAGAGTTCTAAAAAGCATATAGGTGTAGTTTTGAAAAAAAAAAAAAAGGCATATTATGTGTTGTTTTCATAAGAAGGTATGTTGAGGGCTGAGAAAGAATTGAGAAAGAATAAAAAAACGAAGGAGTTCTAAAAGTAATGTATCTTACGATTCATAATAAGATTTGATTCACGATTCAGAAAAACCAAAAAACGATTCACGATTCGAATCTCGATTTTCAATAGTAATTTGAACTGTTCTACTTACTAGTTTCCAAAACCAAATTGAGCACAATGCAGACACTCCTTAAAAACAAAAAACTTACTTGACTAAATAATACTGCAGCAACGAAAGATACATATACACCATAGACAACTCGATGCACAGTTCACTACTTCAACTTTCATCTCTAAAAAATATTCAAATCAAGAAGAAAAACCTATTTACCTATTTGATTAAATAATATTGCAGAAACAAAAACATATACATAATAGAACTGGATTTGCAGTTCAATACTTCAAATTTCATCTCTATCAACTATTTATGTATATGTTTTGTTAATCACACACGACTGTATATTTTTTTAATGAAAACCGGTTGATCCTCTACATTCAATGTTGATCATAACAATGCTTAGCATGACAGATGGTATCTCCAAACAGTTAACGATAGATTAGAAACTTAGAGACAATTATAACATGAGGAGACATTCAAATAAGATACAAGTCTAGGTTACACATAAGGTAAAAGATAATTGTACCTCCATCCCAAGGGGTGTCATCTGGTCTGGAAAAAAGAAACAGAAGAGCACAATTAGATATTTGCTATACATTAAATCTCCAAAACCACAAAGCAAAGAGAAGCACACTCAAGAAAACAAAATATCAAGGACTTGTAATCTATTACACACCCAAAGATAACAGCATTCCATAGCATAATATTATTGTCTTGGGGAGCCCCACTGATGCCAGCAGGAGGATCTTGTTGCAGCCTTTTAAAATCCCGCATCAGTCTCTTCCTCGCCGGAGTCGACATCTTCACCACCTATATCTCAATCAAGCACAATTCAAACAATAGCAATCAGACATTGACATGTTCATATACAGAGGTAAGAAATATTGAGAGAAAAAAGAGGGAGACTGAGTGAGTGAACAAGATTAGAAAAACAACAAAATATTTTATAACATTTAGAAAATACATCAAGGATTCAGAAAAATGCAAACATGGAGAACCATAAAGCTAATTTTACGTTCTCAGCACTTAACAATTATAAAGCTACTGATACTCTGATTAAAATCCAGAATTTTCAAAAAGCAATCAAAATTGAACAACCTAAAACCAGGAGTTTATCAGAACTCATAAGACAGTCCTAAGGGCATGCATCAATGAGTTGAAAAAAAGAAAAAAAAAAAACATTTCTCCAGCAAACTGAACAACGAAGTGGGGATATATGATCATTCAAGTTTCTAAAAACCCCAAAACAAAATAAAAAAAAGGGAAAATCAAGGGTCTCTAAACACCAAAGTGTATTTACACAATTGCAAACACGATATCCTTAGCAGATATCCCAGATCGATTTCTTCATTTCCACCACAACATACACCAAAAGAAATTTCAACAAGCAAAAAGCTACCCACCAGACAAGGGGTTATTTGGAACAAATTCCAAAGTAATTATCAATCTGGGTATGAATTAATTTCAGAAAAAAAAAACACACACACACAAAAAAAAAAAGGGAAAATGGATTTTTAGGAGAAATCGGAAAGGGTGAGAAAGAAAGGGGTCTGACTTGTGAGTGAAGAAGGGTGAGAGCGGAGGTGCAGGAGCCAGAGGAAGAGAAAAGATGGAAGCTTTGAATGGATTGAGGAGAACCCAGAAAAGGAAGAGAAAGAATGGGAATAGAGAATTTGGACGAAAATGGTTCCAATGAGAGAGAGAGAGAATCTTTTGTTCCAATTATTTTGATTTTATAGAATGGTCAGTCAGCTGAGCGGTCCCAATCCCAAATGGGCTCCCTCTCTCTCTCCTCTGTGGTGTTGTCTGCTTTTCTTGGCAACTTGCTAGAAACTCCCAACAACCCATGAGACTTTATTATGCATACACACTCACTTACACTATTTTTAAAATATCACCAACTATTCAAAACCATAAAAAACAAAATATTTGTATTTATTTATCAATTTTAAAAGATAAAAGAATACCAATAAAAAGGTAAAAAATAAACACATTTAAAGAGAAATATTCATTATATTTAATTATGAATAATGTGCAACAAGACTATAATTAAAAAATATTATTATTTTGAATTTTAGTAAGGAAGTATTTTTCTGTAATTAACTAAAATAACTCTTAATGTGATTTTTAAAGTAAAATTGTTACAAAAGTTAATAAAGTTATTACATATAATTATTGAATTATCTTTGTATTTTTTTAATAGAGTTGTGTATAAATTTTTTGAAATAAGTTGTTAATCACAAAAATTCATTCTCTTTGTTCCAATTCATGTAAAGGTCATGCTCATTATGCTCATTCTTAGGTCAAAGAACATATGCAAAGATGAGATATTTGAGAAATAAGATTAGAGGAGCATGAAAGAATTAAAATAAGGAGCATGGCTAGAAAAGAAGAAGAATTAAAGAAAAAATTTCAAGGAATGAAAACAAGAGAAAGAATTAGAGCTTTGGAAGAAGAAACTAAAAGAATAAAGCAAGTGGAACTCTTAAAATTGGAAGGAACTTGAGAGAATGAAAGAATTGAAGGGAAACAACTTGAGGGAAGCTCTTTGACCTTTGAAACTCCCTAAGTGTGGAACCAATCATAATCATATGCAAGGATTGTCAAGTCATAATTTATAATTGTTACATTTCAAGCATCTTCATAACTACCAAGTGCAACTTCCTAATTTTTAGGAGATTGATTAGTTTAGCTTAATTATAATTAGCTTTTGTTAATCTTTTGAATCTTCACACTCCATTTGGATGTCTGCCAACTCTATATAAAGTCTTGCGATGGTATTGAGGGTTAGGAAAGGCTAGACAAGGATATGATAACTATGAACAAAAATGAACAAAGAATATGATAACAAGGAATAAGGTTATTCTTAAATGTTCTGTTTTTTTTGTTTACAATAGATCACTTAATATAAAATTCTAGGGAACTAAATATAGAAATTATTCTAAATAAATACATTTTATATTCTTTGATATTCTACTGATATTCTACTGATATTCTCTGATACTCTCTTGATTATCTTTGATATTTGTACTGATATTCTTTGATATTCTCTTAATTATCTCTGATATTCTATTGATTTGTTTATCTCATAATAATATTCTAACACTCCCCCTCAAGGTGAGCAGTGGGATCATCAATGCTTAGCTTGTTGAGGACATGGGTAAATGCTTTGCATGTAACAACTTTGGTGAGAATGTCTGCTAACTGGTCTTCTGACCTTACAAAAGGAAGCTCAATACTGCTATCCTCAATCTTGTCCTTGATAAACTGTCTGTCCACTTCAACGTGCTTGGTTATATCATGTTGTACAGGATTCTCTGAGATACTGATTGTTGCCTTGTTATCACACCTTAACTGACTTGGTAGTTGTGGTGGAAAACCAATTTCGGTTATCCACTTTTTGATCCATAAGACTTCAGTTATACCTTTAGTAATTCCCCAGAATTCAACCTCAGCACTTGAAAGAGCAACCACTTTCTGCTTCTTACTCCTCCATTTCACCAAGTTACCTCCCACAAGAGTAAAATAGCCCAATATAGATCTTTTGTCATTTGGATTACCAGCCCAATCAACATCAGTATAAGCTTCAATGTTTAAGTGTCCATGCTTTTGGAACATAATCCCACTTCTTGGTGTCCCCTTCAAGTATCGGACAATCCTCATGGCAGCTTCCATATGATCCTCTTGAGGTTGATGCATAAACTAGCTTATTACCCCTACTGCATATGCTATATCTGGTCGAGTGTGTGACAAATAAATAAATTTCTCAACTTACCTTTGGTACCTATCTTTATCTGTCAGATTAGCTCCTTCCTCAAACTTTAAACCATGGTTAACTTGCATAGGAGTATCTACTGGTTTACAATCGACCATTTCTGTTTTTGCAAGCAAATCCATGATGTACTTTCTTTGGGAAATAAAGATCCCTTTGTTAGAGCGAAGAACCTCTATTCCCAAGAAGTACTTTAGTTCGCCTAAGTCCTTCATTTCAAATTATTTGAACAAGTTATTCCTCAGTTGTGTTATTTCTTCTATATCACTTCCTATTATGATCATGTCATCCACATATATTATTAGGCATGTGATCAAATCTCTTTTTCTTGTCAAGAATAAAGTATGGTCAGAGTTGTTTTGTTTGTACCCGTATCTTTTCATAGCCACTGTAAACCTTCCGAACCAGGCACGTGGAGACTGCTTAAGCCCATAAAGTGCCTTTTTTAATTTGCAGAATTCATTTCTTTGGAAGTCTTCAGAGAACCTTGGAGGAGCTTCCATGTGCACCTCTTCTTTCAAATCCCCATGCAGAAAAGCATTCTTGACATCAAACTGATGGAATGCCCAATTTTTGTTTACTGCTATTGAAAATAGTACTCTAATGGTGTCAACTTTTGCAACTGGTGAGAAAGTCTATGAGTAGTCAATGTCATAAGTGTGTGTATAGCCTTTTGCCACCAATCTTGCCTTATATCGCTCAATGGTGTCATCTGTTTTGTGTTTAATGGTGAAAACCCATCGACACCCTAGTGGTTTCTTCCTACTGGTAAGATGCACTTCTCCCAAGTTCCATTCTTTTCTAGAGCTTCCATCTCTGTTTTCATAGCTTCTCCCCATTCGCCCTTCTTACTGGCTTCGTGAATTGTTTTGGGAATGTCTTCAACTAGAAGGGAGGTAAGAAAAGCTCTTGCAATGTCTATCACTCATTCTCTAGTTATCTTCATAGGATACCTGGAATTCCAGGGAACATGTTTTGAAGAATATCAGCCAGGTGGTAACCCCTCTGTTTCTTCTTGGCGGAAGTATGAAAGGCTCTGGCTCTGGTTCTGGTGCTAAACTATCATTGTTAGTGACTTCATTCATAACAGGTGACAACTCAGTAGAGTGAAGATCACTTATCTTTTATTGGAAATTTTCAGAAGGATCCTCATTGGTTGTGTTGGTCCCTCCTACGTTGACAGAGATATGCTCGTTGGCTCCATCTACTTTCTCTTTTGGAATAGTTTCTAGGCAACTAAGGCTACTTAACCATTTTAGTGGTTCACTAGTTTTCTCCCCCTGAACATCAAGTTGGCTACTAAAGAAATATTTTAATTCTAAAAATTCATAATCCATAGTCACGTATACAGGGTGAGTGATTGGGTTGTAATCGATACCCCTTTTGATGTGTAGCATATCCAACAAAGAGACATTTTTCAACACATGGATCAAATTTGGTTCTGTTTGATTTGGGAATATGAAAAAACACAGAGCACCCAAAAACTCGTGGTGGTAACATTTGGATAGGAGGGAGATCAATCGGAGTAGCTAGGATATGTAGGCGTGTTTTGTGGTTAAGGATCCTGGAGGGTAACATGTTCAAAAGATAGGCCGAGGTAGCAACAACTTCGGGCCAAAAACGTGTCGGAACCCGTGCATCGAAAATCATGGCTCAAGTTATCTCTAGTAGCTTACGATTTTTCCGTTCTGCTACACCATTATGTTAGGGTGTGTTTGGACAAGAAGTTTGATGGATTAAGTCATTTTCTCTGAAAATTCCTGCATTGATTTGTTAACAAATTCTCCACCATTATCTGATCTAAGTACTTGGATTTTCTTGTCAAACTGAGTGTGAATCATTTGATAGAATGCAGAGCTTATCGGGTACTTCATATTTGTGTTTTAGAAAATATACCCATGTCATACGAGATACATTGTCCACAAATAACACAAAATACTGAAACTGATTATTGTGGAAATTAGGAGTTGGGCCCCACATATCAGAGTGTACTAATGAAAAAGCAGAATTGACTCTATTGTTGTTTAGAGGAAAAATAACTCTATGATTCTTTGCCCGTATACAAGTTTCACATTTGAGGGCTCAGTGTTACTAGTAAATAAACTAGGAAATAAAATCTTAAGGTACCCAAATGAAGGATGTCCCAAACGTCTATGTCATAACCAAAGTTGTCTTGTAACCGTTCTATGAGCAAACATGGCATGTCTCTTGTGAACAACCTCATCAATGTAGTAAAGACCTTCACGTTTAGTACCACGCCTAATGATCTCCTTCGTAAGAATGTCCTGTAAAATGCAAAAATTAGAAAACATGAGAACCACACAATTCAACTCCTTTGTAACTTGGCTTACAAAAAGTAATTTTGATGATAGTGCAGGAACATAGAGGCAATTTTTTAATTTTAATTTTTCTATAAAAACAATTGAGCCTCCTCTTTGGACCGCAACTAATTCTCTATTAACAGTTTCAATATGGGTTTTAATAGGTGTGGAGAGACTGTCAAAATCATGAGGGTCATGGGTCATGGTGTCAGTTGCCCCACAATAAAAAAGCCACTGATCAGATTTTCTTGGGCTGGTATCCTCTTTTCTTTTCCCACCTCCTTGAGTGACTGCGACGATGGCAGCTTTGCGACTTTTTGGTTTTGAATCTTCCCACCATTCGGGATAGCCCACGATTTTGAAGCAAGTCTCCTTGATGTGTTTCTTCATTCTGCAATGAGTACAATAGAGGCGACTTTTGTCTTCCTTGTGTCGTTGTGATAGATGTCGTCTGGTGGTTTCTGAGCAACTTTATCCCTGTCCATTGTCAAGATTGGCTTGTGCTTGTTGAATCTCTAGGCCATTACGAAACATATTTACAATTTTCAAAATTAGCTCATCAGTAATGGTTGAGGAGTTATTCTGATTTTGATTCATGTCGTTGCCAATTTCGTTATTTGAAAATGATATTTTTGGTTTTTTTTTTCAGCTGTGAGGGGTAATGGAACGATGATGTTGGTTTCTGAGTTCTCATGATCTAAACCGCTCTAATACCATCTTGCAATGGTATTGAGAGTTAGGAAAGGTTAAACAATGATATGATAATTATGAACAAAAATTAATAAAGAATATGATAACATGGAATAAGGTTATTCTTGAATGTTTTGTTTTTTTTTTTTTTTTTTTTTTGTTTACAATAGCTCACTTAATATAAAATTGTAGGGAACTAAATATAGAAATTATTCTAAATAAATACATGTGATATTCTTTGATATTCTACTGATACTCTTTGATAGTCTCTTGATTAACTCTGATATGCTTACTGATATTCTCTGATATTCCCTTGATTATCTCTAATATTCTACTGATTTGTTTCTCTGATAATAATATTCTAACATAAAGGAGTTCATTGCATTGTAAAAATCATAGAAGAGAGTTAATAAGAATTACCTTTGAGGTTTTCTTTGAAAGTTGAGTGTCTCATTTCTCCTTTTGTTCTTGAGTTCTTATCTTGAGAAGCTTTCTAAAATAGTGACTCTTCATGCACTTATCTTTGGAGATTCATGTCTACGGTGGTGTGTTTTTCTCATTTTCTAGTCTTCAATCCATTTTCACTTTCATTTTACATTATTTAGTTGTTTCTTCCTTGCATCCCTACTTTGTTGCATGCTTATATGTTTCATTGCCTCCATTGTTTCACCAACTATGTTCTTTCAATTGGTGAGTTTTTTTCTCTATCTCCTAAAGCGTTGATATAGATCCTAGATTCCTTCAAGGAACCATATCAGAACATGATTTCCCAACCTAACATACATTTGACAAACTACTGACCATATGTAATCATATTTGTCAACCAGTTTAACAACCATTATGACAATGAAGTATAAGGATTTGGACAACAAAGTTATGCAATGGAAACCATAAAGGTACGTCTTCCCACTAGACCATTGATTGAACAAGACATGACCGTGAGTTTGATGACATTCATAAGGATTCTGCAATTGATATGCATATTTAACCCACCACACAACATACTTAACCAAACCCGTTAGTCATTTTAACTAATCCATTTGTAGGTCCAATCAACCATGAAATCAAGAAGACTTCCCCAACCAAGGTGACAATCTTAAAAATACCTTATCGATTCACTTTAGATCAATTCATACAAATGTCATGCTCATTCTTATGTTAGTCAATATGATTTCCATACCTAACCAACAATTGGCCACATGTAACTACATTATACCATTGTTAGCATATATTTTCACTTTCAATGGAAAGTGCACCAGTCACAAATGTAGCAAGTAATAAATATTGTTCTTTCCCAAAGAACTTGCACAATATACAACAATAATTATAATTATAATAAAATTAGACCAAAGAACAATTCCATAGTTTGGGTGTTTATGGTAATTGTTGTTTTATAATATAAAGAACAATTATAATAAAGAAATAATCAGCCAATTGTTCTTTTCGTGTAAGGCTACCACTTATATTTGGCAATTTTTGTGATTTGTGGGTTGGTTAGGTTTTAACACATCATAACAATGCTAAACAATATTTTTTATAGTTCAAATTGTTATGCATAAGTAATAAGATGTAATACAATGTGACACTGCATGATATGAACCTTTGAAGGTTTTTAGGATCTAGACCAGCCCAAAAGGAGATGAAGATGAAATTCTTTAAGAGAAGACAAGAGTTAGCACAACACTTGAAGCCATAGAAACATAAAACATTCGGCCAAGAGAGAAACCAATGGATGAACAAGTATACAAAATTGTAACTAAAAGGAATTGAAAACATAAAATGGAATAAGGAAAGAGATGGTTGAACACGCTGTCAACATCCAATTTTGTCCCAGAAATAAATTTTATTTCAAAAAACCTTTCTAATCATTTCTAAAAAAAATAAAATTTAAAAAAATATTTATTTAATTTAAGTTTTGAGTTTTGTTCTTATATTTCTCATATTTCAAAATACATGAAACAAATATATATATATATATATATATATATATATATATATATATATATATATATATATATATATATATATATGTATATATATATATTTATTTATTTTCTTTCTTTTTAATTCCGTTTTTAAGAAAAAAAGAGTAATATGATTTAAACTTGTTGAGAAAAATTAAATAAATTCAAGTTTTATTCACTTTATGTTATTTTCTTAAAAAATAATAATTGAAAAGAAAGAAAAGGAAAAAATATATATACTTTTTTATCATTTTCATATAAAGTTTAAAGTTTCATTTTTATTAATTTTTCATGTTTTGACATATAAAAAAAAACAAAGAGAAAAGTTTGGATTTAAAAAAAAAACACAAGGGCAGGAAACTTTTTCATATCCCAACTCTGCTCCACTACCCTTTGCTCCACTAGTCCTCACAGGCCACCTTCACAAGCCAAAAAGCTATTATGTCTCCTACCAAAAAGTTGTGATGTCGTTGTTGTGTCCCCTCCTGCAACAACTTGTTCACATATATTACACTATTCATTCTTCACTTACACGACATGGAGCTTACATTTTAAGAGAATTATTCTTCTCTAGACGCGAAAAAAAGGGGTAGGACGTTTAGTTTTCTTAAAAGTTGAATTTCGAGAGATTAGAGAGGTCTCTGGGCAAGAAAAGTTCAACGGAAAAGGAAGAAAACCTCGTCGGAGCAAGAGAACCCGTCGTCGGAGCACAACCCAACCACTGCCAAAGCTTGCTTTCTTCGTTTCAAGAGGTGTGTGTCTTCTTCCTCTACTCATTTCTGACATTTTTACACATTTTCTCTACCTGTAAACACCTTGTTTCACCCCACCGTGAGCTCGTCGGTCATCTCTTACCTTGGAGTTGCACTAACGAGCTCTTTGCTTGTTGTTACACGATGCTGGCATGAGATGAACCTAAGGATTATTTTCCAGCCATCCACACAACGGTTGGCTCTCGCCGGAGCATCGTCGTGGTCCCGCTCCGACGAGATCGCGTTTTCATTCTTCTTCCTCGTTTCATACGTTCTGGGCTCTGTTTCACTTGCTGAATATTTTAGAAACATGAATAAATGGTTACATGAAGATTTAATTCATAAAATAATGAAAAAAAAGTTGATCGTGAGCTGTGTGAGGATGTTGAACATGAGCAAGAGAGAGAGAGAGAGACTGTCGTCTGTGCTTGTACTTGATTCTTAAAGGTATCTTAGGGTTTCTATGTGATGATACAAATGCAGACACAAAACCATCGTGAGTGTAACATTTAGAAATTAGCTTTTGAAAATTGAAAACTCTGAGAGGCATTTTATCGAGCACCTGGTGTGGTCAATTCAAGTCGGGGACCTCACTTTGAAGCTATTTTCTGAGAGATCCTTGAAGCTCTAGAGATTATGTGAGGGCATTTTGGAAAGATCTCATGGAGCTCTTCAAAACAGTATACGACACGACTATTTATGTTTGCGGTAACACCTCTAAATTTGACCCCAAAAATCAGGTCTCATCACTGTTTTCTGGTTATCTGGTACAGGCAGGGTGCAAGTTGGTCATTGGACCAACTTTGAAACACTCGTTCTCGAAATCCATGAACCTTTAGGAGATGTGTGAGTATGCTTTGGAAAGAACTATTGAAGCTCTTTACAACGATATATGGCAAGATCATTTACAAAGCTATTAACACCCCCAAAATTAGCTTTGAAAATCGGGTTCCAACACTGAATTCTAGGTGCTTTCTAGGTGTTAAGTGTTTGAAGTGTGCATATTGTTCACTGGACCAACTTAAAGGGGCTCGTTCTTGCAATCCTTGAACTTGTTGGAGATATGTGAGTATGCATTTGAAAGAGCTCCTAAAGCTCTTCAATTCTATATATAATTTGTCCACTTACGAAACCATTTGATCCCTCAGATTGGGTTTTATCATTTTTTGCTGCCCTGGTATCACATGCAGGCTGAATTTTCTAAGTCCAAACTCATTGCTTTTTCCTTCATGAAGCTTGCTTGAGTTTGATTGAACCTTCAAATGACCATACTCGTTATATGAGGTTTTCTTTTAAAATAAAATTTCGATTAAATTCCTAAATGACCGTTCGCGGCATAAATGGATTTAATTCGAAAAGTTTAATTTTATTTAAATTATCAAAAGGTCGTACGTGTCTAATGATATACAAAAAATGAAAATTTAAAAAAATATAAAATTTCAAAAAAGTTAAAAACATATCAAACACCCCAAACAAACAATTCCTTTAGAATTACGTATGTCCTGATTGTTCTCCCATCGTGAGGAAAGATACGTAGGAGCAAGGTCAATCCTTGTAGGGTTTTTTAATAAAAAAATATATTTTTTTCTTATTTGTTTTTATTTCTATTTTTTGGAAAAATAAACATTTAATAAACCATATTTGATTAAAGGTACTGTCTTAGGACAGACGTTGTGGGGTGCTAATACTGCCACTTGAGAAGACTTCTTAAGACAAGAATCAAAAAAAGAGTAAAGACAAAAATCAAGAACTCCCACACAATTTCTCAAAGAACTCTTATTCATTCAAGTTGTGTTTTGTACAAAGGAGAGCACTCTTAGTATTCATGGATGTCCCAAGAGTCATTTATTTAACAAAAGATTAACAATGTTAACTAGGATTAAGAACAACTAATCTCCAAGAAGAGCATGTGGTGATTTTAAAGGTGTATGGGATGATTTTGGATAATGATTGAAGTTGCACTTGGTAGTTAGTAGATACATGAATGTAATGAGGCTCTTTGATGATGTGGCAATCTTCGTGCTTCAATTTGATAGGTGTAATAACTTGGAGAGCTCCAAAGATTAAGGAGCCTCTCTTAAGTTGCTTCCCTTCTCTTCTTACATTCTCTCAATTTACTTCCATTCCCAAAAGCTCTACTTGTTTGATTCTTTTAATCACTTCTTCCAAATCTCTAATTTCCCCCTTATTAATCTTCCTTCAAACTTCTTCTTTATTTGATCCTGTTTTTCCTTTTTAACCATACTCCTTGTTTGTATTTTTTTTATGTTTTTCCTCTTTCTTCTTCAGGAACTTCCTTATCTTTATATGTATCACTACATGTGGGTAGTTATAGTATGAGCAATATGACATCATAGAAATTGTATTGTGTTCAGGAGAAAAAGATTGGATGTGGAGGAAGTTTTCACTCTAGTATAGCTTAAGGCTCTATCATAATTAACAAGTAAGTATAAGAAATCTAACTTCATATATTCATATTGGAGCTTGAGTGTTTCTAACTGTCTCAAATGTCAAATAATATGTATAGTGACCAGAGCAACATAGCAATTTGAGATTTAAACAGTACAAATATACGAAGTTGATTTTTAATGCATATGTTATAATTGTTTGAGTGCATTCACAAGCTCGATTACTTATAATTAATTATCTAGGGTCTTGCTATATGCTACACTACCCTAACATACACCTTTAATGCCAATACTTGTTTGTACGAAATGTACAAGCAAGGCAACAATTTGTGTCATGCTTCTGCACCTACTCTCTCAATTATTTGGATGAGGAAATTTGACATTATGCAAGGATTCCAGAGTTGTAACTCACATATGGCAAAGAAGAGAGTATGTTCAAAAAGTAAAAGGATAGTATGCTCAATGAGTAAATGGATGTTGGGATTCTAGAGAAGAAAATATGTCTTAGAAATCCAAGCTCATCATTAAATCTGAGAGATGATATTATTAATGGAGACAAAATATGATACATGACATTGTGGTTTGAATTACAAATGAAATGTGCTTAGTAAAATCTGGATAGCAGAAAATTGCTTTATCCTTAATTCTCGAAACAATTTTTACATTTCTCTTCTTAGACTTTGAGACTTTTTATAGTGTAATAATAGATCTGGTTAAACAACTTAGATAGATATATTGTTTTCATATGTAAGCAAATCAATAATGCTTAAAGTATTATGGGGGAGATTTTGTAGGGATGTATGGAGAATTATGCCTATATTAACTAATGTAGGTGATAAATATAGATGCTATGTGATCTTTTGAGAGAGTTTTTAGGACTTGAATGATTGCTAGTCTTAGCTCATGCAAATTTTCTCTCTTAAAAGGCTATATGTACATATGTGGTGATGTAGGAGCATATGTCACAATTAGGGTATTTTAGGTATTTTACAAGTTCCACATGGGATAGGTAGAAAATCTTCCCCATCTCCTACCATTATAAATATGTACCCATGTATCCTTTTTGGAACAAGTTGAATGAATAGTGATTTTTATTATAAGCTTTGTGCTTATTCCCTCTAAGCTCTTTATTTTAAGAGTAAGAGGTAGTTAATAACCTTGGATTAGCCAACCAAGGTGGGTTCTTGGCTATTTTCACCATAGTAGGGTTATTAACCTCGCCACGATTGGTGACCCAAACGACCTCCCGACGTCAATTTGGTATCAAAGCAAGGTCATCTTGCTCAAGTTCAAATAATTTTGTTCGTGGTAGATTCAAGAGCTTCCTTGTGAGTGGTCCTACTGTAGGTGCGGGTCTTTGTTGGTGCGATCGCGAGTCTTCATCAATGCGGTTGTTTACGGTGGAGTTTTCGGGTAATATCATTTCCTTCCTCTTTATTTTAGAAGTATATTGTGGTAGTTGCAGTCGGTGCATCAACATCAAGCTTCCTTGTTATTACATCATCTTCATCATTGTGCATCATCCTTATTTGCATCATAGTAGTAGTCTTCGAAACATAATCCACATGGCACCGAAGCGTAGAAGTGTTCAAGATATGGAGATGGAAGAGCTACGTCGTCAGTTAAGGTGTTGCAAGAGCAACTTGCAATATACAAAGCTGCTCAACAAGGTCGTGGTAGAACAAGTGATGGGAGCAGTTCTAATAAAGAGGATGACACAAATCCTTTTCATAACTCGTCCTTTTCTGATGACTTGACCAAACGAAGAGCTCGAATGAACACTAGAGCCTATCAAGCTAAAGACTTGGGAATCAAAGTTGATATTCTTGAGTTTGAAGGGAGGCTCCAACCAAATGATTTCATTTATTGGCTCTGCACAGTTGAGAGGGTGTTAGAGTTAAAAGACGTTCCAGATGACAAGCTTGTGAAACTCGTCGCCATAAAGTTGAAGAAGCATGCTTCGATATGGTGGGAGAATCTCAAGCGACAACGAGAAAGAGAAGGTCGAAACAAGATAAAGACGTGGGATAAAATGCGGCGTGAACTCACGCGAAAGTTCCTTCTAGAATATTATAGCCAAGAGGTCTTTATCGAGTTTCACAATTCAAAACAAAATTCGCTCACCATTGAAGAGTATACAATGGAATTTGAAGAGCTTCTCATGAAGTGCAATATCCAAGAGCCTGAAGAGCAAACCGTTGCACGTTATCTTGGACGACTTAGTGAAGAGATTGCGAACGTCGTTCAACTACAACCGTTCTGGACACTGAATGATGTGATAAGACTAGCCTTGAAGGTTAAAAAGCAGATGATCCAGAGGAAGAACAACTGCTTTCCCAAAGATAGAAATGTGAGCAATTCCTCTAAACAAAGATGGGTTACTCCACAAAATAATGAAGACCATGGCTCGTCTTCTTCTTCCAAGTCTAGCAAGAGGTGTTTCAAGTGTTAAGGATTCACACACATTGATGCTTATTGTCCAAATCAAAGAGTTATCACTCTAATCGAGGAAGACATCAATGAAGACCCAACCAATGAGAATGCAGAGGAAGAAGAAACTGACTGTGAGATTGAAGTAGAGGTTCTGGCTGATTGCGAAGAGGCCTTATTGGTTTGTTGTAATCTAAATACTACTATGTGATCGAAGATGAAGGTTGGCTTCGACACAACATCTTTTACACATGATGCACGGTTAAAGGAAAGGTATGTAAGGTTATCATAGATAGTGGAAGCTGTGAAAATGTTGTTGCAAATTATACGGTTCCAACTATGGCACATCCGCATCCTTACAGATTACTGTGGCTAAGAAAAGAAAATGAAGTCAAATTCACAACGCGATGTTGCGTTTAGTTCTCTATTGGGAGCAAATACCAAGATGAAGTTTGGTGTGATGTCATCCCAATGGACGCATGTCATTTGTTGCTAGGACGACCTTGGCAATATAATTGTCAAGCTATCCATGATGGGTTTAAGAATACTTATTCTTTTATTAAGGATGACATCAAGATTGTATTAACTCCATTGAGACATAATGACGACAACCAAGAGAAGCAGACATGTATCAAAATCAAGCCAAAAGACAGAGAAGATTAGTCATTTTCAAAAAAAGGGACTTGGTTAAGGGAATCATCAATCTCATTTTTTTTAAAAAAAAGGGACTTATTTAGGTTTTTTTTCCAAACTAGGGAGAATGATGCCGGAGCATATGTCACAATTAGGTTATTTTAGGTATTTTACAAGTCCCACATGGAATAGGTAGAAAATCTTCCCCATCTCTTACCATTATAAATATGTATCCTTGTATCCTTTTTGGGACAAGTTGAATGAATAGTGATTTCTATTATAAGCTTTGTGCTTATTCCATCTAAGCTCTTCATTTTAAGAATAAGAGGTAGTTAATATCCTTGGCTTGGCCAACCAAGGTGGGTTCTTGGCTATTTTCACCATAGTGGGGTTATTAACCTCGCCATGATTGGTGACCTAAACGACGTGCCGACGTGATGTGGTTAAACAAAATTTTTAAAAAGTTAAAATACCCCTTATATTTCTTTTATAGGAAAGGTGACGAGCTTTGTTGAGGATGTTTCTATTTCACAGGTTAACACAAAATATGTGGGCATGACTTTCATCTACTGGAACATGAATTTGCAACTGTGTTTTAAAAGAGAAATGCATGTCTCCTTTATTATTATTATGTTGTCGGTATATATTTTTATGTTTAAACCTAATTTTGAAATGAAACCCTTTTTAAATTTAATATATACCCAGTAGAGAATGACTTTTGGTAATTAAAGAATGTAGTAAAGAAATTTAAAGCTAGTTTAAAGAATTTGTAAAATGAGACATTTGATAATAAATTGCAATTAAAATTTTTAATGGAAGAAAAAAAATATGGCTTTGTAAAAAATTCAAAAGTAATTTTATAATAAGAAAAAAATATTAATTATCACCATAGTAAACCATCAAATAATAAAATTTATACAATTATCAAGATTAACATTTTTTTTCATGTTATTTTACCTTGTGCTAGTAGGGTTGTTGGTAAACTTTTGTTTTCCATCTTATATATTGATTCAATTCACCAACTAGCTGGACTATCAATAATGATTGATCATCGTGTTTTTTGAAGCATGATAGAAGGAAAAAATTAAAAGTTTTTTTTTTTAACAACAAAAGATTAATTAAATAGAAGGAAACACTTCAGGAATGCTCTAGCCCTTATACATTGCAATAGACAAAGAGACAAAAGCCTATACACCTGTCCAAACAAAAATAAATACTACACTAAAGGTCATCAAAAAGATAACAAAGGGAGCTAGTGCAAATAGATTCCTAACAAATAGTGTATGGCCGATCAAGTAATATATAAGCAAAAACCCAAGTACTATACTCGCAAAAACTAGCCTTCACATGACTCTAGCACCTCCTTTGGTGCCTCCAATGGGCTGAGTTGTTGAACTTGGTCCTGTCTCCCCAGCCACTTGTACCTGTAACACAAACCAACTCCTATTCTGCCTAGTAATAACCCCCATACTATCTAAAGGACCTCTTAACCAAAATTTCGCTACACACAGGTATCGTGATCAAATGATTCCAGACTTGTTGTGCCACAATATAGGTATTGAACAAATGTTGAGCAGTTTCTGCACTCCACTTCTCGCTAGGTTAGACCTAGTTGGTAGCCTATCCAACAATAACCTCCAAGCACACACTGTCGCTGAATGAGCTGTTTTTAAACTCTATAAAAACTAGTAAACCTCAGAAGTCTGCATTAGGTCATCACTATTCAAAATACTATAACCAGACTTAACTGTATATTCTTAGTGATCTCCACCAACCCATATCAGCCTATCTTGTCCCTTCCCCTTCCAATTGCCATTTGGTATCATAGTCAGCGTTTGATCTTCTAGGTGTTTTTCCCATTCAAACCTCTCCCTCCCCCAACTTAGATTCCAATTTTGGCACCTTATACTCTTGTTTTCCTCTCTGTAGACAATATCTCCCACCAAACTATCTTTACTCTGAGAGATTGAATACAACCTTGGAAACTTCTCTTTCAAGGCTTGATCATCCACCCATCTATCTTTCAAAACTTTAACACTCCGCCCGTCACCAACACTCCACTGAAATCTACAGTCAAACCAATTCCCTTGTAATCTATTACCACTTACCCGACACAAATCCTTCCACCACAGAGACTCCTTTCTTAGACCTAAAGTAGCATCCATATTCATCCAATTATCGTACCTAGCTTCTAGAATGTCTCTCCACAGGCCCTCCTTAGACACCTCATACCTCTATTTCCACTTAGCTAACAATGCATCATTAAAACAACATATATCCTTATTACCCAAGTCACCAACTTCAACTGGACTACAAATTGTCTTCCAATTCACCCAACCAATCTTTCTATTTTCATAACCTCAACCCCAAATGAACTTAGCTTGAATATGTCTAATCTGATTACATATACCAACATGTGCTTTAAAGAAGAAGTAAAACAGGAGTAAAGCACTAATAACTGACTTAATAAGACATATTCGACCTGTCATTGAAAGCAATCTACCCTTCCATCTCGAAAGTCTAGATCTAATTTTGATCACAATATGATTCCAAAACTCACATCACTTTGAGTTTCCTCCGATTGACATACCTAGGTATTTAAGAGGTAGATCCATCTGCCGACTATTTAAACAATTAGAGTACGCAAGTTTATCTAACTCAGAAATTCCCACTGACCAAATCGTACTCTTATGAAAGTTGACCCTAAGCCCTGACACCAACTCAAAAGATCTCAAAATTGCTTTAATCACCAACACACTGTGATGTGAAGGGTTATAGAAGAAAAGCGTGTCATCTGCAAATTGCAGCAAATATACCTACACTCTATGACTGCCCACCTCCATGCCCTTGAACAAAGTAGCTCTTTTAGCTTCCCTCACTAACCTAGAAAAACCCTTGACAACTATAAAGAACAGGAATGACGCCAATGGGTCACCTTGCCTAAGTTCCCTTTTCGATTTAAATTCCTCAGTGAGGCTACCATTAACCAGTATTGATACAGTTGTCGATTCCATGCAAGCTTTAATCTATTTTATCCATTTGCAATTAAAACCTAATCTCCCCAACATATAATAAAGGAACTTCCAATCCACCGAGTCATATGCTTTTTCAAAGTCAACTTTCACAAATATGCCACTTTTCTTCTCCTTCTTTAGTTAATCCACCGTCTCGTTTGCTACCAAAATGATGTCCAACATACCCCTCCCACCAAAGAACGCAAATTGATTGACATCAATAACACTGGATAGCACTTTCTTCAACCTATTCGCCAAAATCTTAGATAAAATCTTATAAACATATCCGACTAACGAGATCGGTCTAAACTCATTCAAATCAGAGGGATTATCCTTCTTCGGTACCAACATTATAAATCAGGCATTACAACCTCTCGGTATAAACCTGGTATGCTGAAAGTAGAGAATAGCCCTAACAACATCCTTACCTATAACCTCTCAATTATTCTTAACAAAAAAGAAGTTAAACCCGTCAGGACAAGGACGTTTTGAGCTACCACATTGACTCACAACTTCTAACACTTCCAGCTCAGTAATATTACTGCATAAAAAATCATTGTCAGCCTCCGTAATAGTCTTAAAGCACACACTTTCCAAATTAAGCTTACTCTCCGGAAGTGCATCAAATCTACTTTCGAAAAATCATTTCACCTGGCTTTTCACACAAAGCAAATCTTCGCACCACAAACCATTAATATGGATACCGACCAAGTTGTTCCTAGCCCTCCTCTACCTCAGTCTGGAATGATAAAATTTGGAATTTGTATCCCCACTTTTTCACCACTCAACTCCCGACCTCTGCTTAAGCATGTCTTCTTCTTTTTCCTCAAGACTTCTCAGATGGCTTAACAATTTCACATGCTTAACTCTCATGTCTTGCAGGAGAGTCTCATCATCATCACATTTATCTAGCTCCTCTATTTGGGCTACCAACTGTTGTTTCCTAATCCTTGTGTTGGTGTTAACTTCTTTAGTCCATTATTTAATCTCTATTTTCATCTTCTTAAACTTATCCTTGTTATCTTCCAAACTATTACCACGAAAAGAGGGAGTATCCCAAGCTTTCCTAACTACCTCTTTAAATCCTTCTGATTACTGCACACATCAAAAGTTCAAAAAGGTTTCGGACCCGAATTAATGATGTTGTTTTAAACAACTAACGCACAATGACCACACACCTGCCTACTCAACATGTATTGCTTAGATCCCGACCATTGCATCAACCACTCGTCAGACACTAGAGCTCTATCCAACCTGTTCCTTGTCGTCCCATTAGGTTTATACCATGTAAATTTCCTCCCCACTAATGGAATGTCCTTCAAAGTGCATCTATCAATAAACTCGCTAAACCTGGCTATTTCATAATTATTCATCGTCCCTTTATTAATTTCTTTCCTTTCAGATACATTTGTCACCGAATTGAAATCACCAATCATATATCTAATTAGGTAGTTAGAGTTAGCCAACTTATCCTCTAATTTTCTCCATAGTAACACTTTCTCTTTATTAGAACAAGGAGCGTAAATATTCATAATAAGAACATTCACATTTGGACCTGACACACCGCATTTGTAATCTTCTACAACCAGAACGAACCCTTTTCCCTTCACGGACAAATCACATTTAAACACCTTATTATCACACAGGGTCAAAATACCCCATCCTTCACATGCAATCCCTCTATGAACCCAGCTAATATCATTACTACCCCAAAGACTGAAACACGGAGAAGCATACAAACTAACTAGCTTAGTCTCCTGCACACACAACACACTGGCTTTTTCCTTAGCAATAAGCTCTATGATATACTTCCACTTATCATCCACCCAAACCCCTAACATTAATACTTATTGGCTTCATGGTAACTGATTCCCACCCCACCAATTCGCTTCCCCCATCACTTTATTGTCTCGTTCTTCCATTTCCGTAAACCTCTGGATAATATAATCTTCACAATCCTGACAAATGACATCCATCTCCTTTGCTATCCCCTATAATCTAAGTTCTTCGGTACTATTAACTGGACCCCTGATCCTCCTATTACAGTTAGAGATATTGGTATCTGTAATAGAATTAGATAACGTTGGGATGACTAACCTTGACTTGTTGCCCGACACATTATCATTGTTTTGAATGGATCTAACATGCTTTGTGCTCGACTCTCCTTTCCACATTTTCCTAGGTTTGTTGAACGCTTTTGGGTCCACTGGTTATTCATTAATAAGTTGAAAACGCCCCATTATACTAGCATCATTATTCACGTTTGCCACCTCATCTGATGCCTGCACCTCTTCTACTATAACATTCGCAGTAGCTGCACTAGAGCTATTGCTATTAACAATGATACCAACCACCATGACAGCACCTACGAGGCCTTCGTGATGGCATCGAGCGTTGTGTCCGGAGGCTGCTGCTTGCATTAGGGATGTTACATCTGTAACACCCCGACTATTATTTAATTATTTATTATTTATTTATAAATTATTAGTAATTTTTTTTAAATAAACTTTTTATAGAGAAAATATAACTCATGATGTCATTTCACAAATATAAATGTATACATCTTTTATAAATATTTGTATTACAAATAAGTTCAACACAATAGAATTCTACATCATAATGTAGAACTATCTATTTTATATGAAGTAGGTTCTTCATAAGTGAATCATCTAGAAAATCTTCCAAAGATTCTTTCTTGACAACTCCTACTGAACAGGTTCTGCATCTAATCGTACAACAAGCACATATGAAAGAGAAACATAAAAGAAGTGATGTCTTTATAAGCCTTAAATATTAATCTTAGTAAACTTAACAAACAATAGGGCCTATAATCACAACTACAAACAATGATGCATATAACTTGACTCAAAACCACAAGAATTACTCTCACTTTACCAAACATATGGATTCATATACCACCACTTTTAATGACCCACCTAGACATCAAAAGTCTTTTGGGAAGTGATTAGGTAGTTGAGTATATCTCATCAAAACATTGGTACAATCATAATCATTTTGTCGAAAATCATGGTCATTTGCCAATAAAAGAGATATATATACTCACTATCTAACCTTGGCGATGCTGAACATGTATCAGACAACTGTGAACTATCCTAGTACAGGGTATTATCCTGACTATCTAGGTATTCACCTACTTGAATACTTTCTTAGACCCCACCCGGTCCCTACCTTTCATCCTGCAGTTATACCAAACTGTGACTTTCCAAAAACAGACACTCATACATGATCCTGGTTTCAACTCTGAAACCCAGGAATCTTTCACCACCAACATATTCATGACATTTCCATCAATCACATAACACAATGACCATTAAGTTATGTCATATATATATATATATTTCAATCCACAAATTGTACACAACAGTTAAACAAAGACAACCAGTGACTAATAATATAGCACACAATAACTTGTTTTTATCAAATTCATCAAAATAAATTCTTTTACTTCGTATGTATTTATATATAAAATGATAGTTAAATTATTACAAAATAGAATACAATAATGATTAAAGCAAGAACTTTAAAATAAATATATATCTCATAAAATAGGAGATAATTTAAATAAAATAAATAGGACTAGTGTATAATTAGAGATAAAATAAAATAAATAGCTAGAGATAAAATAAATAAATAAATAAATAAAATAGGACCAATGCGAACTAAAGATAAAATGAATGAAATAAACAAAATAAACAGGACCAGTGCATAACTAGAGATAAAATAAATAAATAAAATAAACAGGACTAGTGTGTAATTGGAGGTAAAACAAATAAATTAAGAAGGACCAGTACGTAACTAGAGATAAAATAAATAAATTAAGAAGGACCAATGCGTAACTGGAGATAAAACGAATAAAATAAACAGAACCAGTGTGTAACTGGAGATAAAATGAATAAATTAAATAGGACCAATGCGTAACTGGAGATAAATAAAATATAGAAACAAAGAGAGTAGGATAATATATAGAACAAGATGACTTAAAATAAATAAAAGATTAATAAAACACACATAAGTTTATTAAGATTAATAATAGATAAAGCTTAATCCCACTCCCCCTTACCTTTAAATGAAGAGACACACTAAGAATAAAGCTATAAATGCTTATTTGCCTTGCTTCAAATCTCCTTTCTCTCCCTCTCTCTCTCTCTCTTTCTCTTTCTCTCTCTTCTTTCTCTTCTCCTTCTTTCTTCACTCTCTTTCTTCTCTTCCCTCTCTCCTTCCTTCTCCCTTCTTCCCCTTACGTTCATCCCCCTCCTCTTTAATAGTTGATTTTCTTTTATTATTACCTTTTTTAAACTAATGTTTATCTCCTGCATCTAATGCAAGTAGATTTTTCTACCATCCGTCCTTATCTCTTCTTCTTTTCTTATTCTTTCATTTCTTTTCCTTTTTTCTTTCTTCTTTTATTTATTTTTCCATTAAAATTTAATTATTATTTAATTAAATACTTTTCTTTATCTTTTTTAAATTTATCAAAAAAAAAACTTTTAAAATGAGAATTTCGTAACATGAGTTAAAATTTAAAGTTTTCCAATTCTTACTTTAAGATAAATAATTAATATATTTATTTGAAAGCAAGGATGTTACAACATCTCCATCATCTACCACTAGTTTGTTCTTGCTGACAACCACTTAAACGTCACCGCCAACAGCTCCATAACCCATGCACCTTGCTTCAAGACTATTGCTATGAACAGCGCCATTGTTGCACTCCTCGAAGCCACATTCAATGGTGTAACCGTTTTCCCCTACGTGAAGACCCTCGTAAGCAAAGCCAGTGCTTCTAGCATCTCCGCCACCCACCATTACAACATCTACTACACCTTGTTTCTCGCCTCGCAAATCATAGCCATGGACCCCTTCCTACACCCGAGTCACACCCGTAAATGCTTCTTTCTTAGGTTCGTGGTCGACGTTGGCACCAGCTACCACATCCCTACCGTCACCTCCATAGCCATCTGGCTTTGCACACGACATCGCTTTTATCCCTACAAGTTCGTTCTCAGCACCGACACCAGCTCTCTCAGCATTGCCATCACCTCCATAACCATCGGCAGACACTTCAAACACAACAGGTTCGTACTTGCTATCGGCACCAACTATCACAACACCGTCGTTGCCTCCACACTCATCCGGCCTAGGACGCACAACGTCTTCTTTTGTATAAGGTTCGTTCTTGCCGCCGCCGATAGCTACCTCATCACAGCCGGTGGCTGCTACCACAACACCGTCGCCGCCTCCATAATCGTTAGGCCTCGCACGCACAACAACACTATTGCCGTCTTTGTCGCCGTGTTCTTTGATGCTAGGCTTTTCCTCTATGTGTAGCCCTTCTTTGCCACAAGATCCAACTTGGGCCTTAGGCCCAATACGCATATGTCCTACCACTTCAGTAGACCCAAATTCACTAGCCCACTGGATATCTGCATTGACTAAAACCCTAGAAGGGGAGAAATCACACTTTCCACCTATCCGTTGGGACCTACCCCAACCTATATGCGCACCCTACCAACTCTACATAACATAGCCTCCACAACAGTTTTTGAAATTGGATAGTTTTGTATGCACCTTTCCTTTTCCATGCATTATCTCGCCTGTTATCTCTATCGTCTGCTCTTTAACCAAAAATAACTAGTCCACCTCACACGACCGTTTCCTGGCTTGTATAGGGTCGTGGAAGTCAGAGTTTTCCCTTCATAGCTCGTTCGCCGATGGCCCCACCATGGCTCCTTTGTAATCAGAGGTTTCCCTAGATATGCCGACTGACTTAAGATTGTCGCCTACCCTGGTTTCCATTGCTGAACTTTCATAAGAAAACTCATCGTCCTTATACACTAGAAACTGGATTTTATGCACTCCATGAATGAACTTTCCTCCTCTACTGAGACTTGAAACACTCTATCGTTGATCCATATTTCATCACAGATTTGGACTTTAGAGGCCACCGCTGCTCGGACCTTTAGAAGAGCATACTCTATACTCTTCCATTTTAGAGTAGCTTCATCCATGTCCACCAGCGTTCCAACATTGCCCAGGATCTTCTAGAAATAGTCGAGTGTCCAAAGGGACAGTGGTAACCCTTTGCACCTAGTCCACACCACTTTGTTCTCAACCACACTGCTTTCCCCCCATGGTTTGAGCGTATCAAATATCTTGTAGAGGCTTTCCTTACTGGCTTCAATGACCTCCGATAGCAAGACCCCATCCTGGTTGGTTAATAACATTTGTTTATCACCCAAATACCTCACCCGGATGGACCCCAAACCTTCCTGCAACATTTCTTCTAGGATAACTTCCATAAACACATACTCATCCACGAATCCTACCCAGCTTTCCTCTAGCCAGGGTAGTTTGAGTGGTTCGGTTGAAATAATTTGGCCTTTCTACTCCTGCTTGCTACCCCTAGCAAAACCATTTTTATTGCTCCTCGGAAGTACTCGAGGTTGCCCATCCTTCACCTTCTATTGTTGAACGACCTTTCCTTCCTTAACCTTCCCATACTTATCCACGTACTTAGACATGGTTACCTACGTCCCATTAGAAGTATTCAATTGGTCTTCGTATTTCCTATACCTAGGAATATTCACAAACAGCTTCATAGTTCTTATTCATATAGAATCCAATTCCGACTCTAATTTCCTTACATTCTTAACATCACTAAATCTCACAAACCCGAATTTGTTACCCCACCTATTGAGTTTCTTGGAGATGAACACTTCTTCTACTCTCCCCCATCTTTGAAAAATTTTCCATATGTCATGCTCTCCATAGTTGTTTAGGAAATGAGAGAAAAAGAAGGTTGTTAACTTCCACCTATTAGCATCCCGACCACCGTTTATGAACTTGGTGTTCGAAGCTACCATGATAACACCATTCCAACCCTTCCACAAGAAGCTATAACATAAGAGAGATAATAGAGAAAACCAGACAGCACAATTGAAATGGGACATTTGAATGCATCACTATAAGAAAAATGTTATTTAGAGATCAATTTTTAGTTTCCAAATGAGATGGTTACTAATTGTGACTAAAATAATCACCAAATTAAATTTTGGTTACTAAATAACTACAAAATAGAAGTAATGATTGAATTTAGTGACCAATTAAGTCAAATAATTGGTATCTAACATTAGCTACCAAGGTTTTAGTGACCTATGTCATTAGTGACCTTGGTAGCTAATGTTAGATACCAATTATTTGACGTAATTGGTCACTAAATTCAATCATTATTTCTATTTTGTAGTTATTTAGTAACCAAAATTTAATTTGGTGACTATTTTGGTCACAATTAGTAACCATTTTATTTGGTAAAAATTGATCTCTAAATAACTTTTTTTTTTTTGTAGTGCATAGATAATGTTATGGTATAAGAAAAATTTAAAAGTGGTTTTAATAAATTATATAATGATTTAAAGCCTTATATATTTATACTAATTTACTATAAATTCATAAGCTATATTGTCATGTCTTCCACTAAATGATTCATGAGTTATTTACTAAATGATTGATTAGTTAATTTCTATTTCCTTTCACATTCACTAAATAATTAGAAAAAATATATTATTTCTTAAACATGGTCATGTCTCCTAGATTATAAATCCAGTTATATACTAATTCTAATACACAAACTAATTAAATTATTTTTTAATCCCTTCATTTATATACAAAATTCAATTATTAAATTTGGTTTTTTCATGTTTCAAAAAGTTTCATGTCACCCCCTCTTTCCAAATCATGGTGGCAAAGTAATGATATCCCAACATATTTCTGCGTATCATATTTTTTGATCAGTAAAAAAGTTAACAGTTGAAATATTTAAAATATTTAAACCTTTTACCATAAGCACACATATAGATGTTCAGTGTCCGCCATACTTGTGTACCTAATAAGTTTACACTCAAAAAGCTGGAATGATAATATAAGACATTTTTATGCTGTATTGGTAAATGTATCAGAATGATGTAATTTTTTCCTATATTTACGAAAGTGATGTAAATTTTTTTTTATCATAAATAAATTGTGTCATGCAAACAAAATCATGAGAAGTTTTAGAGGATTTTAATTAATTCTAATTGAGATTGTGTTAACATGGTTGAAAATCATGCACACCTCATAGGATTTTGAATTATTTTGAATGATTTTAAACGTTAGGGGAGTTATAACTTAATTTCATTTTTAATTTTTTAATTATTTAAAATGTTAGGTAAGTTACATTTTAATTTCATTTTCAGTTTTTTAATTATTTTAAATCTTAAAAGGTTACATTTTGATTTCATTTTCAATTTTTTAATTATTTTAAATGTTAGGAAAGTTATATTTTAGTTTCATTTTCAGGTTTTTTAATTATTTTAGATGTTAGGAAGGTTACATCTTAATTTCATTTTCAGTTTTTTCTTTTGTTGTTTTTAAATATTTTAAACTTGAGATGGTTACAACTTAATATAATTTTCATTGTGTTTGCTTTTTTAATTATTTTAAAAAGCAGACAGATTACTTCTTATTTCATTTTCAATTTCTTTGCTTTTCTTAATTATTTTAAAAGTTAGGAAGTTACAACTTTGTTTTTTAAATTTAAAAATACGATCTGAGTCTTCTATCTTAATTCAATCAATTGCATCACCGGAATCATGGAACTAGAACACGATATTCTCTCTGGATTTTGATTAACTTCCACTAAAAAATCGTGTTATTATTATTATAATATTATTATTATATGATTTTAAATTTGGATTAACTATATTGGTAAATAATTTTTGTTTATACTTATTTTCATAAATACAGAATCAATTTACAGTATTTTGGTCTTTTTGCCTTTAGAAATTAATCTGTTAATAAATATAACAATCACGTAACAACTTAATTTTAATGGTATTATAATTATTATAAAAATAAAATTTTATATTTATAAAGAAAAATAGAAAATTAAATATAAATAATACTTCTGAAGTAATTGTAAAATTTTGTTGGGGTGAAAGTATCACAAACTTTTAGGCTTTGTATCTCACATATATTAGTTTGAACTTCGCTAATGTACATTGGAGCTAAGATATCCTGCTGCATTTCAGCCACGCCTATGTCTCTTTTGATGGCATCCCAAATAGCTTTGATAAAAATCCAAACATATATCATAGTTTTCAGAAAATTTACAGGCCCAAAGACTACTATATATGATTATAAATGCTTTCCACTCACAGTCGATTCAGCATTAACACGTTCAACATAATTTCGTCTTATCCACTTGCTGTAAAGGTTGTTGTGATAGGTCCTCTTGCGCTTTCTCCTATCTTTAGTGACCTATACTTGCAGCAGCCAGCTACTTAATTGCTGGTTGCCCAACATTATATATTTTTTCGCTAAAAAAAATAAAAAATTATTGACGATAAAAATTCATTAAAAAAATTCAAAATCTGTTAATAGATTGATTATGTATAAATTTGTTAACGGATTTCTGGATCTGTCGATAATTAATGATTGATTTCTGAATCCGTTAGTAATTATTAACAGATTTAAAATAAATTTATTCATAAATTCGTCGATAAATTTAACGACAGATAATATATGTCGATAAAATCATCGATAATGATATTTTATTAATAAATAAAATTTCATCGATAATTTAATTTTTTTTTATAATGTTTCCTTATCACACATGTCCTAAAACATTAGTCTCGTAATGCCTGGACTACTACCTACGCAGAAAACAATATAACTACTCACAACCTTCCACTTTGATTTGATGATTAAACTAATGCATATTACTGGAGCAAGCACCAATCGGATCCAAGAAGGAAAATATTCTCCTATTAAAATTGTGATCCAACCAAGTCCACATTTTGATACGTGTTTTATTAAAAATTCCATCCCTATTCGCTCTTAACATTTTTAAACATAATTTTATTTTTTTAGATCATATATTTCCACTCCAGTAGTCTAGATACCTCTCTATATTTTATTACCAGAAATCATTTAAAATTAATGTCTTAAATAGTGGAAGTGAGTTCTGATCTCATTATCATGCTAGTCACTCCAATATTGACAAATTATTTCAGACTTGTAGTGCTACACTATATATTATAGGAATAAGTGATTGCGAGATTCATCATGCACCCCCACAATGACACATAAGCTATATATGTTTAAACAGAAAAGATCATATTAATTCTTTTAGAAAAATTAAGGGATCAAATTGAACAGTACTAATTTAATCTAGTTATAAATTAAGCATTAAACAGCAACATTCCTTATGAAGTTACCATGGAATCCACAATAATCTTTTCCATTCCTTGCAGCTCAAACGAACAACTTAGAAAACAATGGCATGCAATGTAACTTTCATGCCTTTCGGCTATAAACCCTTGTGAAGCTCTGAATCGAGATATGCTTGAATTATGATGAAATGAGTACATTCTTTATTTCACTTCTATTGGTCTAAGTTACTTTTACTAGACGAAGATCCAAAGGAGCTTTTAGATGCATGTGATGGCTGAAATATGACCGAATTTCTTTTCGGAGCACAAGGAGCAGAAAGTGACATTCTCTTGTAGCTTGATGCATTAGAATTGGCGTAAACTGTGTTCGTTGTGTATGGCATATCTCCACCTAGATTTAAGTCCAAACCTGCACTCTGGGCCTCATCATGATTTTCTCTTACCCCATTACCAGCATATGATGTGAGGGCAGCTGCTAACATTGCAGATTGAAGTTTTGGGGTAGCAGTGATTGCTTTGGTTGCAGCTACAATGGAATCAGGTAGAGGTTGTTTAGATATGGCATGGTTGCTAATGTGATTAGATTGGCCAAGATGCCCCCGGAATGGTTGTTTTCCGGTGTTCATAAGGGAACCATTATGGTTTCTATTTGGGGTGATCAATCCCTCATAGTTGAAGTAATCACCATAACAAGGTGCTTGTAGCATACTAGATTGCAAAGGAGAGAAAGTAGTGGAGGAAAAATCAACATTGGTTGATGAATATTTTGGAATGAAAGACAAGGCTGGGGTGAATTTTCCAATGTGAGGTGAAGTTTGAGGAGTAGCAAGGTCAAGAGTGAGTGTGGGGTGAGAATTAGAAGTAGAAATAGATGAGCTGTGGAAGTATAGGTGTGGTTTTGAAACGTGGTGATAGCTTGATGTGAAGTTTAGGGCATTAAGGTTATAAGGAACACTAGAATTGATGAGAGGGACAGTATCTGAATTGGCTAGTCCTAGTTGTGAGGTCAAAGAGGGAGACTGAAGCATGGAAGCAGCAGCAGAAGTTGTGTAGGCTATGGTAGTGGCTGAAGTAGGAAGAGGGTGGTTGTGAGTTCCTTCGTAGGTGGTAATCAAGATTGACATTTCTTCAGCACATCTTTGAACCTGAAAATTTGAAGCAAGTAAGGTTTAATCATTTTTAATCAATAAAAAAGGGAAAAAAAGTTGTTTATAGAAAGATGTTATATATAACTTTTTGAAAATTTTGACAGCTAGATATATATAACAGGAAATGGGACATAAATTGACAATGTATTCAACCATTTGCATGAGAAACAAATTAAAAGCAAAGGTAAACAAAATGAAATTGGGTAATGCATGTGTGCAATAACTTCATTTGTCTCTTATGTGACCTATTCTCTTTTGTTGCCTTAGACAACTCACTAGAAAATTTTGTATACCTGTTTTTTCACAGGGCAGGATGGAGAGAGAGTGCATCGATAGTATGCTCGGGGGCACGGATTCCCTTTTGCTCTTTTTTGTCCATATTTTCTCCATTGACAACCATCATTCATCTTTACAAAATTTCAACCAAGTAGAATTAATTGAAAACAATAAAATGGTATTTACATAATGAGATAAAATTTAGATGATGCAATTCTTAGTATCTTTTATATAGCTATTTAATCCAAGTAAGAATCTATCTCAATACCTACAAATAATGGTTTGTATTAAATGTGACAATAATGGTTACCAAGATAAACGTCACATATTGATAAAGATGAAAATATAGAAACTGCTATTGAGACCCAAAAGAAGAAAGAAATCAATGTCTGATATGTTTCAGTATACTAAGTTTATGCTACTACTAACCGTAAGGTTATCACATCTAGCTCTGATACAAACCCTAGCCTTCTTGACTTCGACATGTTGAGAAGCTTCACTTTTATCCCAAGTTCTCATTGTCTTGAGAACTTTACTGGGTGGCCATATCTCTCTGAGTTCCTCTTCCTTCCTTTCCCCATCACACCTACTTTCAGTGCTGTGATTTTTTATAGCTGAAGGGTCAAATCTTATATCTAACCCAAGTGAAAGTCCTTCTTTCAAATCCTCGTTTTCTCTGATCTTTTGAGTTCTATTCTTTTTCTCATTTTTACCCGTGGACGCAATTCCAAGAGAAAGGGAAACAAGTTCACTTTCTTCATCACTAGTTGAATCCTTTACAAGCCTTACCAATGAAAGTTTCAAGTTATCGTTTCCTTCTCCAACCTCTCGCATTTTCCTTTGGAGCTTATGATCCTGCATCTTGTAACAGATAAAAGACCTAAGACAAAGCTAATTAGCAAGTGTATGCTATACAAGCTAACAGTTTTTCTGCTTAATAAAGTCCTAAAATGTATTCCACTTTTTCAGTGCAGTTTTTCTTTATCTACTCAAGTATTAGTACTCTACTCCATATATTAATATAACTAGATACATATTAAATTTATACTTTTACAAAACTACTCCATAACTAGTCGTTAAAAAATACTTAAAATTAACGTACTTACTTTTATAAAAAAAAAGTTAGAAAAACATTTTAATTAATTCTTGTCAAACGAAATCAACATCACTTTTCTTAAATCTCATGACAGCTTCGAAAGAAGTAATATATCTTTTAAACTAAACAACCTTCCGACGTCATGATTATTCCCTCTCAATATAGATCATGAGTTCCACTAACATTTTTTGTTGGACAAACAATATGAATCCATTTAAATTTTAATGTGGTTTAGTCACAGGCACACAAACATAACATTTGCATAACTATTAGAGCTTGATCCGAAATTTCATAAGAAAACAAAATATTTCTTCCAATGTAAAAGCAAAGACAAAGCACAGAAACATATAAAGCAAGAAAACACAGTATATTCTTTTGTCTTAGAAACATAATTGTTATCTCCTGGCCATCCGAACATTTCAAAGTTACTAGATATCAGAATAAATTTCTCAGTTAAGGAAGAGGAACCAGTATTTGTAGCATTTGTTATCAGTGGTTTTTTTTTTTTTTTTTTTCTTAATAACTTATCAGTATATTCTTTCAAAATGTGAAAGTTTAAGGGAAATATATGCCAAAATTAATGTTTTTATTTAGTTGCTACTTCTTTTAATTCAGATTGAACAATGTAACCAAACTTATTTCGCACTATATGAATGAATATATTTCCTGCCTCAAATCAAGAAACTTTATGACTCAACTATGATTCATGTTTGTGTTCAATAATCTTCTCAAGTACTCATTTGATACTCAAATATGTCCTCTCATTAACACACCATCAGAAGCCTGAGATAATTGACTAAAAAATGGAAAAACTAGACCAGTCCTTGTCAAAATGAAAAAAATGGAGAACAATCATCACTCAATTCACACTTATGATTACTAAACTTGACATTTAATGGATGCTTTTAAGAACTAAAGCTAGCATGCATGCACCATCTAACGAAAGCTTCAAATTGCTAATTATACACATCACGAAGGCCAAAATGAAGATTCAAAGATGAAAATTTTCTAAAATGCCAAAAATCTCCTAAAGGAAGAAAGTCACTAACTCAAGAGGCACAGAATAAAGAAAATCACCTTGTCGCCATTGATTTCTTCATTGCCAACTCCCATAGTCTTGCCAAATAAAAAAGGGCAAATTTTTGAAGGATCAATGTTTTCTTCTTCTCATCACCATATAGGTCTGGCTTTGTTATATACTGAAGCTAACAGTTTTGACTTCGATAATATAAGCTAAAATTGAGAGGTGTTGTCAGCCTCAAGTCAAGAGCGTGTAAAGAACAAACAGTGATCTTTATTTTATATATGTGTGTGTGTATTAGTTGATTTCTTATATATATGATTAAAAGAATGAACATTATATATTTCAGCATTTCAACTCTAAGCACAATGGCTAATGGCTAAGTAATTAGGATTTTAGACATCAAATAACAGTAGATTTGAAGATTTATGTGTTAAACGTCACAAAATGCCGACTTGAGTCAAAGTTCACCTGCCATGTTTCTCGTCAACCTTGAATATGGTGATTTTGTGTGGGTCCTCCATTTCGGTGCCATTTTATATTTACACCTTCCTTTCTTTTACCACCATAAGGTCATAAATTTCCGACAAATTCCCCATTGCAAGGTTGTATTTATTACTTTTGTACTTTTTTTTAATAATGAAAAGACACGAAATTGAGAGCCCTTTTCTTTTATCTTATATTTTCTTCCAAAACTACTACAAAATATTATGTGTGTGTGTAATATTTGCTAATTCTGTAACTCATTATAGTATACATATGTTAAAGAATTTGCACACTTTTTCTGCCAAGTTAAATCTCCCTGACCCTTCAATTTTTGTCCTATTTGCATAATTTTTTCACTAATTTGAATTTCTATATTTTGTTTATTTTTTCTAGCGTTATTTTTTTTATACATTCTATAAATAGCATCTAAAATTTATTTTTCAAGAGTGTTTGGTAAAGTAAAATAAATTTAAAATCCTAAACTGTTTTTTCTATCTTTTTATTTAAAGCATTCCTTATATACATAATTAAGAATTAATTCCTAATTAATGTCATGCGTAACTGTTTGTTACCATGGCTGCATTTATATGCAATCTCATCATTTTGACTGTTTCCGCAATAGCGATGATGATAGTCATAGTTTAAAAACCTTGGATACAGCAGAGTGTTTGGTAGTTGGTGTTCAAAGCGTTCCATTTCTTGCTCAAAAGGTCAGTTAAATTTAGTAGCTTTATTTCTGGATGGTTAACTAATCATTAAAGATGATGCCATTTAAAATGTTTAAACTTAGTCAAAAGGTCATATAACACTTGACACATCCAATACGTTCATATATAAATAGATACATACTAATATTTTTAAAAAATATTTTTTAAATTTCAGAAAAGTCAGCTAAAATATAACAACATATATTAAAATTTTGTTTCTCACATCGTTTTTAGTTTGCTAATTATAATGGAAAAATCATAGAAAGTTTGCTTAAGGTTGAATATGTACCTAATACATTTCCTTACGTTGAGATTAATTTTCTGTGAAGTACCAATTTATTTCATTGTAAAAATAACATCATTTAAAATAAGACTCCTTATCATACCAAAAATTGAACGTATTGATGATCTTGATATCAATTAATCAAATCTTTCTCAATAAACATCATTTTAAATATTTTATTATGTTACTCTTGTATCAATTCCTTGGAGTTTCTCTCTATCTATCTTCACTATAGTGTCTCAGTATCTTATTTTTAATTATGTAAGAATATCAGCTATGTCAGAACATTTGTATATGTTACCAGAATTCATATAACAAAAAAAACTTTAAAATGTTGCACCAAAATTTCAATCACAATATTGGGAACCCTTACTAAATCCTATTTTCAAATTAGGATTGACCTAAAACAGGTTGTGTCCGCAGAATGTACATCCCTTGTGTAGGTCTAATGACCCAAGTCTCATCCAACCTACACCTTACTGTTCCAATTTATTAGTATTTGTTTGTTTTCTTTGAACTAATGATCACGTTTTCATTGTATAGCAATTATATCATGCTCCACATGGCATGAGCAGCAGAATTAATACTTTATTTCAACGATCGAGGCCTTAGTTACAAGCACAAGTCCATTTTCAAAGCTTTTCCTACCTTTGAAGGGTCATTTCTGCAGGCAGCAGCTATATGCTAAGCAGTGAAAATCCAGCTTTCAGTCACCAACTAGACACGTTTTGTGGGAATTTAAGGGCCGGCAAGGCAATTACTCACACAATAATACATTAATCAATTATTGACTATATCTCAGATTCTAATTGGTATTTCAGTGTGTTACCTGTGTTGTTCTATTAACTTATTATAAGCTATGTGTGTGAAAATATTTTAGGTCTTGAAACTTCAAAGTATGGCTTGAGAAGTATGACATAGTTTTAAACGAAGGTTAATAGTAATGCCTCCAGTGGAAAAAACCTTGCCCATTTAGTATTTTACTTAAGCCAAAATAATTATAATTTTATTTAAGTGAGTCACTCACAAAATGTCATTACTTTTGAATTACTAAAATACAGTTCTATTTTTTTTTTATGTTGTCCAAATTAGATATTTTAAAGAATATCCCCAAAACAGTTTATGACACTCTCAATATTTAAATTTTGCTAATATTTTTCATTACAAGTTCTTGAGTTTTGTTCTTTATTAGTTTGAAATTATTTCTCTACATTTTTACAATTTTTTGGCATCAGATTTGTTTTTATCTTGTATTAAGTTTTAAAATGTTCCATTAGATTTAATACTTTGAAAATAGCAAAAAGTATTGATATATTGGAATTTTAATTTTCTTTTACGATATAAAAGAGTAATTTAATAACAATTATATTTGTGATTATTAGATCTAAATCATGTACATCGTCTGTTGAAGAGCTCGGTCAACCGATTAGACAGTTTGATGAAAGAGAGTAAAAGATCACTTAGTATTGAGACAAGTTAGACCATCTAGTGCGTTTTGTCTCAACAATTTTTTTTCTTTGAATGGTTTTCTGTTATTTCCTTATTTTAAGTTATGCATATAGAGATTATTATTGTGTTAGACTATATATTATATTGTATTAAACTCTTTGTATAGAATCTTCTAATGTTAATAAAAGGTTTTCTTACAATTTTGTTCTTGTGTTTCTTTATTGTTATTGTTGTGAACCCAACTAATCTGTGCGAACAAGAAAAAGAAAGTTAAGAAGTTGGAGATTGATAGAGCTGATTTATATGATATTTTTGGACTATTTATATGACAAAATCAATTCTCTCTAAGCTTAAAATATGATTAATTCTCAATTTTAGGTGGTTTTTGTTAATAAATGATTAAGAGTCCGAAAATAGATTTTATTGTTAATTCCTATTAATTTTCCTAAGAATAAACAGGAAAGTATTAGATTAAGAGAAGAATGATTGAAACCCTAAAGATGAGTGGTTAAAGAGCAAATTGTCGTAAAATAACTCAGGCTCGGCGCACCAAACCTAAGTTTGACATGAGAAAACCCTAGAGCAATTCAATGAAAATGTGCCCGACGTAGGAAACCTGAGCCTGGGCCCAATTAGGTATGGAAGTGTGGAACAATGATAAGTGCCAATTTTGAGTGTTTTTATACATGAGAAAAATTGAGTACTTGTGGGTTTAAGTGTTAATTAAAATAGTAATTACTTCCAATTTTAGAGTTGTTGGATCTAAATTTATGTTTTGAATCCTGAGTTAAAGGAAATCATTTAATCTCAATTATTCTGACATTTCAGGTATAAAAGAATGCAGAAAATGATAGATTGGAAGATTCATAAAGAAAAGAAATAAAAAGTTTAAAATAAATAAAAAAAGACAGAAAGAAAAGTCACTTAATCTAGGCCCAAAACTGAGTTTAAAAGGAGATTTTTAGGGGTTTTGTGAGGCATCAAGACCTAGAAGACGGAGGCAGACGACTAGAATCAAGATTCTCTTTTTCTCTTGCAATCTTCCTTTCATTGGTTTGTAATGACTACCATGGGTAGCTAAATTCTTCATCTTTAGGATTGAATGTAATCTTTTGAACTCATTTATATTTTGGTGATTTTTATATATAATATTCAGTTTGTACTCAATTGGTATTTTCATCTTATGCTTAATGCTAGATTTCATCTTATCAATAGAGCCTTGATTTTGATTCTTGAATTTAACTAGGAAGTACTTTTAAGTTTCTGACCTAGATGAAAATATTCAATATATTGGAATACTAGAGATAGGTTTCTTTGTATTGATTGTGTATAACATATATTCTTAATGTTGGGTAATTTACTAAATAGCTAAGAGATCAATGTTTAGGAAATTTCCTTATGAATTTCATATTAGAGGAATCGGTGTGAATGATTTTTATATGTGCATTAATTGTGAGTAGTTACGGATATTGTATGTTTTTATCAAATCCAAAATATGAATGAGGGAGATAGATGAAGTTCAATCCCATAGTCCTTCTAGATCTTACAAACTTCTTTTTATAATCGCTATTTATTCTTTAATTATCTTTATTGCTTATTAATTCAAATTATAATCAAACCATCTTGAAACTTTTATTTGCTTAGTGAGTCATGAATTTGAGATTTAATAGCAAAATTATTCTCTGTGTGATCAACATCCTTACTTTATAAATCTATATTACTTTTGACTCGGTATACTTACCGAAAAAGGTATACCTGAGCCGGACACAAACATCGATTTTCATATTCTATTTAATATTTTCCCTGTATTAGGGTTAGATATCTTGAGTCGTCAAACAATGAAATTGGCATTTGTAGGCAACTTTAGGGTTTTCTATGAGTAATTTCTTATTTCCATTGTTCTTTTGTAATGTATAGGTTTATCATGACTATGAGGAACTAAATCAACTATTGTTAGGGTTAGAATTTACCTTTCTGAACTATTATGTAATCATTCTGGTTTTCATATTTATGTCTTTGCATTCAATATATTGGTATTTTAATGTTGTAGTTATTGTTTGTCGTGTTGATTGGTGGCTTGACCATTGATTCTTTGGATATTAGAAAATATCTTTTGTAATTAGAAACTGAATTAAAATATGAAATGAAAGCTCGTGCCTCTATAGGATATGATTTGTTTGTAATCTTAATACTTTTATAGTGATTTTATTAATATAATTGATTAAGAAATTGACGATTAATAGATAAGCTTAGGCTCATTCATCTAAGGAATTATGCTTTGGGTATATTAGTAGGTTGACATTATTATTGTTTGAAAAAAAGTAAACGCTTTTATGCATAAGGGTGAGGATTGGTGAAGTCTAATCTTGGCAATCCCATATATTATTCATAGTTAATCCTTTTCTACAATTCAACTGCTGATAAGAACATTAAATATTTTTTTATTTTTTTGCACATCAAAGTAATAATGAGGTTGTTCTTGAATCTAATTTTATTATAATTGTAATTATTGTAGTATATTACACAAATCCTTTAGAAAAGAACTATATATTTATTACTTGTTATACTACGATTGGTTCACTTGCCATCATTAGCAAAATAGGCTAACAGAGATGAGGTCAGTTTGACATCCAGAAGTTTTCTAGAGAGAACAACTTTGGATTGTGGAGAATCATGATGGAGATCATCTTGATACAACAAGGTTATGCTAATCTCTAAAGGATGAGGAGAACGAACATGTTAACGTTTATGTGTCTTCGTGATAAGGCACTAAGAGAAGCTACTAAGGAAAAGATTTTTGCGTCGATGTGGGTGAAACTTGAGTCATTTTATATGACCAAGTTGTTAGCACACAAACTTTGTTTGAAGTAATTGTTGTGTTCGTTCCAGATGACCAAGTCAGTAATGATGGTGGAGCAACTAACAAATTTCAACAAGATTCTATACTATCTGGAGAAAATTGAGATGAAGCTTGAGGATGAGGATGAGGTTTTATTGAGATGAAAATTGAGATTCTATACTAAGACAGAGAGGTTTCCAAAGTAGTTATGATAGTTGTGTCTACCTCACTTTCCTAAGAGTCCCCCCCTGGTGTGGTAAACCTGTTTATTCTTAATTTGAGAACCTATCTTACAAACTTAAAGACATCAAGACATTCTCTTCACCATAGTGGCCATGAGTCCAATGAAAATACTTCTGATTTGAGAAAAAATTAAATGAAATTAGATCTTATATTATAAACACTGAGGTACAATTTTTCATTATGGAGGAGGAATTAAAGACCTTAAGGAAGAAGGATATTAAACAAAAAAACACAAGTTCTTCAAAAAGAATTCATTATAACGAAGAAAAACAAGAGCGGGATAGTCTTAGAGTAAGAGATTATTATCAACCACCAGCACCCATTAGACACATGAGATAAAAGAAAGAGAAAGAGACTAGAGTGGATCTTCCTCACTTTTATGGAAAAAGATCATGTCGAATTATTTTCGATTGGGATATGAAAGTAAAACAACTTTTTGAGTGTTACCAAATAAGTGAGGAGAGGAAGGTTCCTTTAACTACATTAAGCTTTCAAGGTCATGCAATGCATTAGTGGTCGACCCTAGTTAGAGATAGACTTTTGTATCAAGAGCCATTTATAGTATACTAGAATGATTTGAAGAGTGCTCTTAGGCGTATACATATTCCTTCCTATTACCATTGTGAACTAATGGACGAACTTCATAGATTGAACCAGAGAAACATGAGTGTAGAGGGGTATAGGCAATAAATGGAGTTATATCTGATAAGGGCAAGGATAAGGGAAGATGAAACTGTGATTGTGGCAAGATTGATTAATGGTCTTAGCCTTAAGATATGAGATAAGACAAAACTTCTTCCTTACAGAGATTTTCATGATTTGGTCTAAATTTGTATGAAAATTGAACAACAAAATTTTAAGAAAAGAACTAGGAAGAAGTTCTTACCCTAGTTCATTTTCCAAGAAGGATCTTAAGAGGGAGGGAAAGTTTGTAAAAGAAAAATCTAAAGAAAATCCTTCTAAAGACATAGTCCAAAAAAGTTTCAATAAAAGAGATGACATAAAATGCTTTAAGTGTTTGGGTCACGGTCATGTTAAGTCTCAATGCCCTTTCTATGAGGACTATATTAACGAAGGCCCAAAATGTTTATAGTAGTGAGGAGGAGTCAATTGAGGATAACACTAGTGAGGAATTTGAGTGTGATGTGAGTGAGGATGCATATGCACATGAGAGTTATTGATGATAAGAAACCTCAACAATCAACCTCGCCCACAACCAGAGTCATAGAGGGAGAACATCTTTCATACGTGCTATAAAATTTTGAAAAATATGTTCTCTCATCATTGACAGCGGGTCGTGTTCTAATTGTTGCAGTGTTAGGTTGGTTGAAAAGTTGAATTTAACTGTGGTCTCTCACCCCAAACAATATAAATTGCATTGGATTAATGAGGGAGGGACAAGACTGTGAAAAAGCAAGTGAAAGTCGAGCTCTCCGTGGGTAACAATGCATATCAAGTTTTATGTGATATAGTACCCATAGAGGCTTGTCATATTTTATTGGGGAGGCCAGAAAATTTGACAAGAAAACTTTACATGATGGCCTTACCAATGAAATTACTTTCACACATAACCACAAAAGGTTTGTACTTCATCGTTTGACACCTACACAGGTATTAGAGGATCAGGTACAAACGAAAAAAAATAGATAGTGAAAAAAAAGTCCAAAAGTCCAAAAACCTAGAGCCTAAAGATGGGTCTGAGGTGTGGCAGCTTGGTGTTCCTTTCCACAAGGTTACCCAAAAGAAGACTATTTTGTTAAAAAAATTCAATAAAACATGTTCTTCTTACTGAGCGACCTTCATACCTCTTGTTCTGTAAAGGAACACTCACGTGCACATCGTCCACTACTTCTAAACTTAAGGTTTTATTTCCTCAACTTGAAAATCTTTTAAAATAATTTGATGATGTTTTTCCTAGTGATGGTCCTACAGGATTTCCACCTTTTAGGGAAATAGAGCATCAAATTAGTTTTGTTCTGGGTGTCAATCTACCCAACAGACCAACATACAAAACAAATCCTAAGGAGACTAAGGAGATAGAATCTCAAGTACAAGAGTTATTGAACAAGGGTTGGGTGCAAAAGATCCTTAGCCCATGTGTCGTGCCTGTTTTACAGATGCCCAAAAAAGGATGGAAAATAGAGAATGTGTTGTGACTGTCATGCAGTCAACAACATAACTATTAAATATAGGCACCCGATGCCTAAACTTGATGATATGCTTGATGAGTTACATAGGTCAGTCGTGTTTTCCAAAATTGACTTGAAGAGTGATTATCACGAAATTCGTATCAAAGAGGGTGATGAGTGGAAGACCGCCTTCAAAACCAAATTTGGACTATACAAGTGGTTGGTGATGCCTTTTGGCCTTACTAATGCACCTAGCACATTCATGAGGCTTATGAATCATGTTCTTAGGAATTGTATAGGTAGATTTGTTGTAGTTTATTTTGATGATATTCTAATGTACAATCATAATGAAGAGTCTCATATTCATCATTTAAGAGAAGTCTTGTTAGTCCTTAGGAAAAAAAAACTTTTTGCAAATGTAGATAAATGTACATTTTGCGTAGGTAGTGTTATCTTTCTAAGGTTCATTGTGAATACATATGGGGTACATGTTGAACCCACCTAAATAAAAGTCATTCAAGAGTAGTCAACCCCAAAGAATGTAGGAGATATTGCAAGCTTTTATGGAAGATTTGCCTAACTTTTCTAGTCTAGTTTCACCTCTCAATGACTTGGTGAAGAAAGAAGTTACATTCCATTGGGAAAAAAGCAAGAAAAAACTTCCAAAAAATAAAGTTCTTGCTCACTAATACACTCATTCTAGCTTTACAAGATTTTTCTAAATCTTTTAAGCTAGACTGTGATGCCTCAAAAGTAGGCATATGTGTTGTGTTATTGTAGAGTAGACACCCAATTATATATTTTCAGTGAAAAACTACATGGTGCACTCTCAATTATCCCACCTATAAAGAACTTTATACTTTGGTTAGGGCCCTTCAAACTTGGGAACACTATCTTGTGTTCCAAGAGTTCATCATTCATAGTGACCATGAGCCACTTAAATACTTGAAGGGTCAACATAAATTAAATAGAAGATATGGTAAGTGGATGGAATTTTTAGAGCAATTTTAGTATGTGATCCAATACAAGAAGGGCAAAACAAATGTTGTTGTTGATGCCTTGTCTCACAAACATGTATTATTCTCTAAATTGGGTGCCCAGATTCTTGGATTTGAACACATACATGAACTTTATAAACAGGACTCTGAATTTTCCTCCAACTTTAGATTCGAGGACAAATCCCTTTTAAGAGGGAGGGGATGATGCAAGAGGTCCTATCACCAGGACAATGGCCAGATAGATTCACACTGAGATAGAGACAGGGCCTCAGGGCCAGTCTATTTTGTTCAGTTGGTCATTTGCTTGTAAATAATTTGTACAGAAACTTTAAAAATTCTTATAAATAATTTTAGCTTTTGTAGAATTATTTTAGGCAAGCATTGATGTCCAAGTGTTTGATGAATTGCTACACTTGGAACGTCCAAGCTTAGAGCGTCTCCTTCACTGAAATTCCTTGTCTTGCATGCGTTGAACATTTACATGGGTAGCTCACCTTGCCTTGAGTGCTCCTTCCTTCTTCTTTGGACGTTTGCATGGCAGCTATTCATTGATTAACCATGCCTCACACGGATTGCCACATGGTTACCTAGGAGTGAAGAGGATTTGACTAGAGTTAGGGTATTTCACCTATGGTTAGGCTAGGGTTAGATTAAAGAAGCTTGCAGCCCAAGCTTTCTAAAGCTTATAAATAGGCTTCTTTTTCATTGTACAAAACAGTTTGGTTTATAGTGAAGATATGTTGCAGAATTGTCAGCACTTTGCCTCAAGCTCTTCTTGTTAGCTTCTCTTTAAGCATAGCAAGGCTCTTGCACTTGGTAGCTGGCCTAACCTCTACCATCACTTGTTCCAACTAGTTCTTCAATCCATTGTTTCCGTAGGCTACTTCCAATCATCACATCAACAAATCATTACTCTTCATAGGTACATTTGAAGGAGAGATCATCCACAAATCATTACTCTTCTTCAATCCATCAAGGAGGAACTAATCACAACCCCCTTTTTTGAAGCTAATTGCACTTACAGTTGATATTAGAGCTAACCTTGGGGTTAGTTCTTTACAGGACTTGAGGAAACAATCCAAAGCAAAGTTCTGAAACATCTTAAGAGTGCTCAACAAATGAAAAGAAGTCATCAAAAGAACTGAAGCTGCTCAATGGATATAAATCGACCTTTCCACAACTATCTTTCCAATGCCTTTATAAAACCTTCAATCAATAAGAAGAAAAAGATAGCAAATGTTGCACAGTGCCAGAATATTGTCTAGATTCCCAGCAATCCTCAAGAGTTTCAAAAAAGGATCCCAAAATTTAGAGCAAAAACACTGCCAAAATACATGGATCCAAAAAAACATCAAGGAAAACACTAAGAGTGTTTATTCTGTTGTCTAGGAGAGTGAGTGTATCCTTCTATTTGTCAAAAGATGTAATACCTCCTTAGAGAGCAAGCACTTGATCTAAAATAGGAGAGAAAGTTTAAACATTATATTCATCGTCAGACGCAACCCTTCCTAAAGATCAGACCCAATGATTAATCATTGAAACACCAAACCTTCATTTATTAGCCAAAATTTGGCAAATAATACTCAAGAGAGTAGCCAGGAGTGGCTCGGTACCCAAAGAATACTCATTGAGCCAAGAATGGCTCGGGAAAGAATACTAGTTGAGCTATGAGTAACTTGGGAAAGAATACTCCTTGAGATGATAGTGGCTTGGGAAAGAATACTCGTTAAGTCAGGAATGGTTTGGAAAAGAATACTCGTTAATTCAAAAGTGGCTTGGACCGAAATACTAAAGGGATTAGGCAGGAGTGACTAAAAGCTGAAAAAGCACTCTAGTGTACTTCCACGATTAGTGTACCTAGTTGAAGTTGACTTGTTAGTCAATAACCAAATATAGTTTGTCGTGACATATGAACTAGTATAAATCATTCTTCATATTTTCTCCCTTTTATCTCCTTTAATTTGTATATTATTATCATTTGCACTAAACTCAAGAAGGAGAGTTATTGTGAGAATACGAACATAAATGTTTTTATCATAACATATTCCAACTAATTCTTTGAATGTGTACTTGTAATGTTTCACCAAACATAGAAATCATGATCTAATCCATTGAAAATCATTGATCAAATGTAACTTAAAAGAGTTGCATAATCTATGTATTTGTTAACCTCTCAGATGAAGTAGAAGAATTCAAAATAAGCTTTTGTAAACATCTCTATATGATGATTTTCATCATCATTTGTTGAGACTGTAATGTCTATATAACATTCACATAACTTGTTGAAAAATCTTTTACAGAAATACACTTCATCAAGTCAATCTATTAATAAAAACTGTGCAACTCAAACTTGCATTAGTTGTGATATATCAAAAACTAGAATTACAATTTGATCACATGTTAGAGTCAATTAGAAAATATCACATAAGTAATTGAGTCGAGTTAGCTAGTTATCTGACACGATACATTAGACAAATGGGTTGCAATTTGACTATTTGATGAACTACACCATCGTCTGAATATTGTCATTCAGACGATATCTGTGCAAAGATTTTAAATTTAATTGAATCATAATTTAACCTTCCTTTCTTATGATTTTCTTGTTTTCTACACGTGTGGTTAACAAGTTCATTGCAGATCCAGGATGAGTTCATTGATAAGCTTTGAAGTAGGTGTTCAAATATTTGAATAGAACAATATCGTTTGGTTTAATGTACAAATAGTCTATCCTAGGGAATGTTGATACCATAAAGTCACTTGTTGGTTATGTTTTTACATTGTTGAAAACTCAATTTGCAATCAGTGATAGCTTTATCTTCTGCCCAAGACATAGTATATTGCTCTCACTAAGGGAGTGAAAGGATAGTTTATTTGAAGGAGGAGATGGAAATTGTGCAGGATTGTAACTATTCATTGTAGTAGTCAAAATCTCATAAATTTAATTGATCATTAAACTTACCACATGAAAAAACAAAACATATAAATGTTAAACTACATTTCATAATAGATGAGTTTAGAGAAGTGCTTAAAACAAATTAAATTCTTGTTTGTGAATAAAGGAAAGTGATATTAGAAGTTCTTTCACAATTTGGAAATAAAGAATTGTGATAATTGATTCTAAATCATGTTTAATAAATGATTTATTCAAAAATACTAGATAATAACATCATCATCTAATGAAAAGAAACAAAAAATTATTTATTAAAATCCACGTAATAGTATTAAAACCATTTAAACTGTCTAGATCATTTTGTTATAACTATTTTAACAATTTTCCTTAACATTTTTTTATTAATAAAATACCTTCTTTTAATATTGTTCATGTTCATTATTATTTCGAAGCCAACAATGTGTGTATTAAAAAAATAAAGCAATTATTACCCAACGTGTTTTTCTTTTGCTTTCCACTCTCCAATTCGAACACTTTTGCTTTCCACGAACACATGGTCGATACTATGAAAAAGTTTTCATACAAATGTGTATTCTTCATCGGGGAAAAGTACCATTGTAATAACTATTCATACTTTTTTACCAATATTAGCACATTTTCTGACAATTGAATTTTGTCACCCAATTTCTGATCACTTTATACAAAACGTCTCGTCTAAAATACAATTAGATTATTAATCAACCAAAAATAAATTAGGACCCTGCCTTTCCCATCAATTAATACCAAAAAGGTTGCATTGTTGTACCAGCCAATTGATGATGTTAATAAAATGAGTATGAGTTTATATTTACCCATAAATATCATTTTACACACTTTAAATTCTCTAATTATTTAAACTTTTTCAACCGTAATATCATCCTTGAGCTAAACTCCACTAACAAGAAGAAAAATAGAATAAACAATTCAAAATTGGACATCACTAAAACAATTCTTAGCTAACAAAATGGAATGGTTTAACATAATTCCAAGTTCACAGGGTGAGGGCGGTGAAACACAACCCTATCTGTTCCATTCATAGTCACCTCCATATCTTGGGTTGGCATTATTCCCTCCGCTAGTATCTTCTGGCTTTATGGAGTTTGCAAAGGTATGCCAACCAAGAAGGTATGGCATGATAAACTACAAAGTAAAAAAAAACAATAAAGTATCAAAAGTACAGTCAATATAAACAAAATAGTAATCAGGTCGTATGCATGAATGAAAGATTACTTCACAAAAGCAGGAAATGTAATCCATGCAGTAATAGGAAAAAAAAAACTTATTGACTTCATGACATCTTATAGAGAAAGATATGCACTTCATGATAACCAACAGTTAAAGATGTGTTCAATAGAATTTTCATGACTAATGTTAGCCAACTACTAAGGAAAACTTTACAATTGGCAGATTTTCATTGTTACTACACTAATGATGATCAATCATTTCTGCTACAAAATCTTTTCAAAGAACTACAAGAGAATCATGGCAATGCAGATTTTGGCAATTGACATTAGAAGGAAATGATAGAGAGAGAGAGAGAGTTGTACATTGAAAGTTGAGCTCAAAACTGCTAACTCTGCTTTTGTAACAGGGATATAGATGTTTTCATCTACGTTTACAAGCTTGTTTTGAACACCTTCAGAAATGCCACAACAAAGTCAGAACTGAAGCAACTACAGGCATTTAACTTTCTTCATTAATATTGAAGGCATTAATAAAAAGGTCAGGTAAGTTATGCTTTAAAATGATGACACTAAGATTGATCAATTTTGGAATAATGCATCACTGTGGGAGCTTGATGCAGTTTCCACAATATGTAATGGACTCAATGAACCCAGAACATTGCATAGTGTCCCAGAAACATAAATATGGATACGAAATAAAATAAGTATAATAATAGCAACAAAGCTTCATGAAGAAAGAGTATTACTTAGGTTAAAGAAGTGCCCAGAACCATCTGGAAGAGGCTCCAACTTCAAAATTTTTCTGACTTTGCCTTCATCGCTGCATATTAAGATAATTTTAAATGCGTGTAAGCATAGCAGCCAAAACTTATGACAATGACAACAAAATATGAGCCCCTCCCCATAATCCACCCACATAGCAAAAAGAAAAATGTAAAAATTTGTTCAACAACATGCAATTACATAAACATTAAGTATGAACACGGTCATATAGATCAATTAATTTTATTCAAAGAGAATAGGATCCAATATGGAAAATGTGCTTCTTATTCTAAGATAATGAAGGCATCAAGAAATTATCAGCGATCAAGGACAATCCCATTACTAAATTACATTTTACGATAATTAGAAGGGTATGGGGTACAAATACCTTTTGCCCTTAAAAGGGTCATGAAAAAATTCACAGGACTCCCTTGTACCAAGGCTTATTACACTTCCCATTTCCCCCACTGATAAGGAAAACACCTGCATTCACGTAAACAGTGCTACAGAAATTCACACTTTTAAACCACAAGAGAATATCAACAGACTGAATCCAACACAATCATATCAAAACTTTTCAAAATAACAAAGTCAGGTTTTGTCTAAAAATACTGTGAACTCTAACTGCATTGCTCTCAGCCGCTCATATTCTATCTAAACTTCAACATATAATACTTTAATTCTAATCAAATGGCATATATGGTTATGTTGGTTAATGTCTTAATTGTGCAATTTTACAGACTGATAAAATACTCAGAGAAGATAACAACTTTGTGCATGTTTTGATTAAAGTTTGCAAACCTAAGTTTGAATGAACTTTTTCTTTGCAAACTTAAGTTCGAATGAACTTCACTTTGTGAATGAGCTCCATTTTGCAAAAGTAAGCCCCCTTTTTCTTCCATTTCAAACTAAGTTTCAATACAAAATTTAGACTCCTAACTGAAAACCAAACAAAGCCTTCTTGATTATGAAATATAATATCAGCATAGATATCACCCTCCAATCACCAGAAAATCATAACAACTCACCTGCTTCCTATTCCAATCATATTGGCGGGTACCAACAGCAGGTGCAAACTGAAGCAGCACATAACCTTCCTTAGATATTTTATATGCCCCTGACTAAAAAAACACCAAAAAAAAACCCAGTTAAATGCTGAATTCACAAGTCCATAACGGCACACCCAACCCAAAACCACCAAAGTAAGCATACATCGAGCGGCACGAATTCCGGCGGCCTAGGAGTCAAAGTAAGCGCAGCCTTCCCTTTGTAAATGGAGTAACCAACATAAACCCTAGGCGGCAAAGCACCAACTGAGCACACATTAAACCAGAAAACAACATAAGTGCATTACACAAGAACTGGACAAAACACAACACAAACCCTTTGCATATTTCCTAACTACCCCATAATTCTATTGTGGCCATTCACAAAAGACATAGCAAAAAAATATGTCCTTTTCATCTTCCAAGTACTAAAAATTAGACTTTTAAATAGGAAAACCAAGCCTCCACTAGGTTTCTGAGAAACCCCAATGTTTCGCTTAGTTATCATCAACATTAGTTTTGAAGGAGCAAATAAGAAAGAAAAAAAAAAATGGGGTGCTGGAAAAATAGGTTGTACCTGAAGCAGTGGGTCTTGTGGGTCGTTGTGAGGAGGCTAAGGTGTTCTGGTCGAAGAGGTCAGAGTGGCGACATCTTAGGGAGAAGGGTTTAGGAGGGTTGAAAGGAAGAGAGTTTGGGGAGAAAGAGTGGTTTGGGAATAGCTTATGAGAAGAGGAGGATAATGAAGATAAAGATGATAAGATTGATGGTTGAGAGTGTAGTTGAAACTGCAAGTTCCACATCTTCCTTCGCCTCACTCTCACTCTATCTTTTCTGCTTCTGCCGCTTTCGCTTCCCTTGCCACCCTGTGCCTTCCCCTGTCTTCCGAGAAAATGTCTTACTTTCTCAATACTTAATGTTCTATTTTCGTCTTTTAAGAAAATTATCTGTTTTTTATTTCTCAAAATTATTTTTTTTTTATTTCAACATGGAATATTTTATTCGAAATTATTTTAAAATGGATCTATATTAGTATGCTTCTTATCCAATTAACAAGTACTCATTAATAAATAATTTTAATTTAAATCTCTCTTAAAAAAACACTATTTAGGGTGTGTATTTTTGCTTAATTGAAAGCATATGCTTAACCAATTTTGCATGTTAGTTGGATTGAAAATTAATATGTAAAAGATTGTTTTCTAATGTTGTATACTAGTGAAAAAATAATATTGCAATATATGAAACTAAGGTGGTTTACATATAATTATCATTAAAGGAAGAAGGTGACTTGTAATTCACGGATAAATTAGTATATTTAATTAGTTTTTAATATAGTTAAAAAAATTCATAATTGAATCGATTCCAAAGAAATAATTGAAAATTAAACGAAAATTTGATAACCAAGGTAGAAAGTTTTTTATTGATTTAAAATTATTTTTAATATTTGATTCGATTTGTCATTTAATATTTCGAATCATCTCAAACCAAATCAAAATCAATTGTTATATTATCTATTATTTTACTCGTAAATGAGATATGTGTGCAAGAGGAAAATCCTAATATGCTTAACTAAAGTTCATGTAATATAAGAGTAATAATGCATATTTGAGATATAACATACTAATTAAGTGGACGAAGAGTTGTTGTGGTCGTGTAAATGTTATATTACTATCTCTAAGGGAGAAAATATTAAAACAAAAAATAAAATATTATTTGAAGGAAACCATAATAAGGAATTGAGAGACTAATTTTGATTTTTTTATGTTTTTATACATGTGTATGTAGATGGTTTGTTAAGCTTATAAAAAGTAGATCTTAAGGGTTATCTAATAGTTATGGAAAATGCTAGTATGACATCACTATTCATACATATTTTCATTTAATATTGTTTCTTACTAATAAAATATTATATATTAATAAAATAATAATATATATTAGTGTTAAATAGGTGTGAAAAATGAATAATGATATCAAAATATCACCTCCCAATAGTTATACTAGAATGTATAAATATAATAATATGTTTGTTTCTTGTTTGTCCTTTATTAATAAGTATATACATATTTTATCTCAAGGGTTTGTCTTAAGGATTTGTTGGGCTTACGAGAATGAGATCTTAAAGAGTTATATAATCTTTATACCGTAATGTATAAATACAACATAATCATTTTTGTTTTTTTTTTTGTTTTTTTTTTTGTGTCTTTATATTTATTCTAGTTCCTTTGTTCCTTTAATGATAAAAGAAGAAATAAAGTTTTTATTATATGTAAACAAATTATTTGATACAATACATAACATTGGTGTAGAGAACAAATTTTTTCAGTTATAGTAAAATAGATAATAAAATTATTCATCGTGATATAACATTAGATTCTCATGGCAATATAAAATAAGATTGAATATATAAAATAATGAAATAATACAAATTAAACCACAAAATTGATTAAAATCAAACTATATAAATGAGCTTCTTTTGGTTAAGAATTTTTTTATATTCAAACTAAACTAATTTACATTTAACTTTATGTTTGGTTGAGATATACTTTTAACCAAAAATTGAATAAAATTATACTGAGAACACCTTTAAATATAATTATTATTGAATGTAAATTTTACATGAACATATATTACTAGAGACATATTACATTGGTTATAAGTGTAATTAATATAGTATATACATATCAATATTGACATTAGGAACCAATATAATATACTAAATTCTACATTGATTACAATAAGATCCAATGTATTATGTCCTAAGAACAATTTTACTTTATAATCCTTTCATTTTCAATCTTTTGCTTATTATTGTTCTGTTTTATTCTTAACAACATCTCTTTAACGTTTAATGCAACCCACTATTGCACCCACTCATAGTTGTGGCTACCTGCTTTTGTGACAAAACTCTCTTGCAACACCCTCTCATAATCACCAAAGGCCATTAATGTCAGATGTTGTGTTTCAATTTGGGTTTGGTGTATTTACATTTTCTAGGTTTAGTGGGTTGTTGCTTAATGTGGCCCTTGTTGCGTTTTGTTTAACGAGCTCTTTGGTTTCGGCTTGCCAACAAGGGTAATGAAGCACAAATATTGGCTTTAGTGACATTGTAAGAAAGGGTCATTTTTTTTTTTAATATTACATTAATTTTAATAAAACTGATATAAAAAATTTGTCACAAACAATTGTATCGCATAAATAACTAACGTGTAAAATGTATTTTTGACAATTAACAAATATGAAATTTATATCTTGTCACAAACAATTGTATGGCATAAAAACTAACGTGTAAAATGTATTTTTAACAATTAAAAAATATGAAATATGAAATGTATATTTTGTAGTAGTGCTCTAATAATATTATTTGGTGGAAATTGGTTAAATTTTAGTATGCAATGGTTAATCATACTATCAATTTTGACAAATATTGTAAGTTTTCCTTTCTTGTATATAACAAAGTGAAAAATAAAAAGTACTTATTTATTTTTAACATAATTATTGATAAGCTAGATGGATAAAAACAAGTAGTTTATTAAATAATTAGGGGAGTGACCTAGGTTAAATTTTCATTTCAACATATGTAAAATATAATGATAGAAAGGTAGAAGTGATTTGTGTTAATATTTTTCGCTATGATGATAAATGTATTCGTCACTCATGTATCAAGTATTAAACATATTATTTTCTCCCAAACGACTTGTGCAATACAACACAATAATTATAATTGATAAAAAATTTAGACTACAAATTATTTCAATACTTAAACTGATAAACAAGAAAATAAAATTGAACAAAAATAATTAAAATATTTTTGGTATTTCTAGTGAGAGTTTGGAATGTAGAAGAAGATTGGAGATGATATGAAATCTAATTGCTAGGATTAAACTTCGTCAAACCTCGTTCGCATGCATAAAATCATTTATCTTCTTTCCAAAAAAAAAAATGTCAATGCCAACCTACAATATTACTCAAACCCTAATTTCTTAGATGAATGAGTCTAAGTTTCCTTGTTAACCGTCAATTTCTTGATCAATTATATAAAAAAAAATTGTTTTCGCCACAAGGGTCTTAAGACAACAAACAATCATGCTTTATCTATGACACATGCTTTCATTTGGTATTTTAATCCAAATTGTAATTACAAATGATATTTCCTATACCCTAATAATGAAATATCATCTTATAAATCAACACAGCAAGCATTAAGCAAAGAATCAAAATATTAACATGGAAAGGAAAGACATATATATAAATCCAATACTGTATACATGAGAATTCAACTTATTCTATCAAGCCCCAACAAGATGAGAAGGATGAACAACAAAGAAAGATGTATATATAAAGAGGAGAAAAAGAAAATCCTTCAAACCTTAGTTGTCATACCTAACCTACATTTTTCTAACTCCCAAATGGAGTGGAGTGTCTAACCCTAATGCAAAGAGTTTTTTAAATAGATTATGATCAGTGATGTCTACCTCCGACACAACTTCAGTGACATGGGGTTCAACTTCCCTACAGAGGTCCATGGTCCAATGGCGCCCAACCTAACTTAAATGGTGTTGGGCGCAATTACATAGGTTTTTCTCTTAGGTTGTATGGTGCCCGACCCAGCTACATTGGTGTCGGGCGCAAGTCTCCCACATCAACTTTTACTTTTTTATCTCATCCTTCATGAGCTTCAACACTGATCTTCTTTCCAATGCTTCTTTTTTGAATATTTGATAAAATTAATAGGATTTAGAGTAAAATTTTATTAAAAACTCAAGTGTCCAATTATTTATAATAAGAAACAAATTATTTATAAAAATAAAGATAAAAACATAGGATTTAATAGGTTTCAAGCTTAAAAGGAGTTGATTTCATTATGAAAATTAGCTCTAAAATATGATAAAAGTAAATGTTATCAACATGATGTTTGTATCAAAATATTAATTTATAAAGGTTTCTATTGTTATTGAATTGATTGGAAATAGGTTATCAAAAATAAGAATTATAGTGATATTAGCATTAGATCAACTTGTGCAACTAATACCAGTCTTTTAGGAAAAAAGTTGGTTTATATTTATATCATTAATATAATTTGTGGGTTCATATGTTGATGGATAGATAAATAAGTCGTGGACATTTGTTAGACATTTCTCGATCTTTTAATGTCTGCTATTGTTAATGTTATCCAAATTCTTAAATCAGAATTTGTCGTTAAGGTGGGTGAAGACATATGTTTTCTATAAAAGGTTTTTTTACGAAGGTCCACCATATAAGTTAGTTGTTATGTGCATATCTCATTCAACTCTTGATTAGGGATACATTTTGTCCAAAACTAATAACAATGTCATGCTTCGATACTCCATTGGTTCTTGAAACCAAAGTAACCAAAGTTAAACCTTGATGACAATGTTTCAAGTGTCATTATTTACAAAAATTCTTATTTGGATTATTATTCAACTTCTTTTGACTATAATTTGTTATTTTTTTTAATCTAATTCATCTCAATCTATTTGGGAATTGACATTGAGTTTAGAAAAATTAGTTACCTTAAAGATATGAAATGTCTCTTTTAGTTTATCCTATGACAATTTTCCAACTAATCAATTGTTATGTAACATATTTCTTTTAATATTTTATGTTATATATGTGATACTAGTTTCTATATTTTTTTTTGTTTTATTTTTCTTCATCAATTTCTTTTATGAAGTAATATTTTTATGATTAGGTTATTTTCTTTACAATTGTTTTTACTTTATGATTTAAACTTCTCATATTTAATATTTGTTTTATCTTTTAAAATGTAATAATTAACCTTTTTTTTTCTTTTCCTATTCTAACATTTTAGTTTTAAAGCTTAAAGCATAAAACTATTTGACTTTAATTCATTTTTCTTTTATTGGTTTCAAACGCATCATGCTTCCTTTCAATTTTGATAATGTTCTTTACAACTTTTTCATTGTTTTTCTTTTTCAACAACAATGAGTTCTACTTTTTCCATATACAAAAGAAATGCACAAAAAGTAATATATAATAATTGTTATAGTTAGATAATGAATTTTGTTTCATCAATATATAATTTATCATGTCTTTTGTTAAGGTATAAATAATTACATGCAAGTCTAAATATCAAGTGACTGCCAATAAATTACTCAAAGCTTTTGATGATAATAATTTGTTCTGGTTGATTTATTGAGTTTGTTAAGAAGGAATTAAATTAAAAGACTTTTTAGTCAATAATATATGACTTTTGTTATTAATCCAACACATAAGCAAAATGTATTAATTCACATTTTTGTATAGAAGTACTAAACAAATTTCAAAGGAGTAATGAATGCATGAAGAGTTATGTGACCTTGATATCAGCCAATAACAACCAAACTGCTTAATGTGTGTATGCATACATATTTTTTTCATCCTTTCAAAGCTTTTGAGTTCTTAGATGATTGTTTTCTAGACAAATTTGTAAAAAAAAAGTTTTTACTTGTAAATCCTTCACCTTTTTGAATTTATCTCTTGTAATAAGAAATGTTTATATTTGATATTCATCCATTATTTGAATGTGAACATTGTAAATAGCATTCATTTTCTGTATAACTTAAATAGAACTTTCGTACTTTATATAGAGAAATATTCATATTTGTAGAGAAACTTCCGTACTTTATATTTATACTTGTGAAAGAGTTTAGCGAATAGTCTCAAGAAGTAAGTCTTATTCAAAATTCTTTAAGGAATTTTTAAACTTGTATTGAAACTCCCCTTCCATAATAAAATCAGAAAAAAAATTTATTCAACGCAAAACTACTTGATTCCAGAATGAAGTTTGAATCCAAAATGAATATATGAAAAGTGATTAATAATTATTAATGAGATTATTTGGGAGAATCCAAGTGTGTTATCATATGCCACTTCCCACTTATCCATCCACCTCACCCTGTCTTTGTAGCCGCACGTTTCGAGTTCACAAACACAAAACACCAAACACCAATTAACATCATTTCCTCTGACACAACACAACACACTTCCAAACTATCAAACCAAATCAAACACAAAACTAAATCTTCTTCTTTCTCATGATTTCCAACCAAATTCACGTTTTTCGCTCTGCATTTCGCGTTCTCAGACATCCATGCACAAACTCACCAAAAGCGCGTCCTTTGCTTTTGCTCCATCATAACACCAGTGCTTCCTTCTGCCCCTCACCAACCACCCTTTGCTCTTCACTCACTGACGATTCATTTTCCACCCCAAAACCAAACCAGGCACATTATCGTTTTCTTTTATTACCTTAAAAAACATAAACAAAACTATAACATTCCTTTTATTTTTAATTATAGTTGGATAATAATAGGTTATTGTTTTGTGACAGTTGGGCTACAATCCTCCAGAGGAACTGTTCGGGTTGGAGGTGGAGCTCAAACCAAGGTCTCAACTTTTTACTTTTATTTTATTTATTTAAGTATTGTCGGAAATAAAAATAAAAGTTTAATTTATCGCTAGATCATTACTTTTTGGAAATTTTTAATTTGGTTTGCATTCTTGAAAGTCGTAATCAGATCATTGATCTTTTGAATTGATTTTATGACGGCTTCAGACAAGAAGACAAATAAGAATCTGCGACGGTTTTACTAGGGAACCCAGTTATAAAGAACAGGGAAGATAAAATATTTAATTATAATTCTTTTTTAGTCCCTTTTGAAAAATATTTGATAGATACTAAAAGTAAAAAAGAAAATTATTTGGAGGGACCGAAACAAGTGCTAGTTTTAAACCAAAAAGGGTATTGAAATTTTTACTTCAATTTTGAATTAAATTGTACAGGATCACATCAGCAGTTATCTTGTACATCTGGAAGTTGTGGCCAATGAATGCCACTTATTCAATTTGCTATTTCTATCAAATTCTCGTCCATCCACCCTTCAAAATCGTCTATTTTTGTTTCTGGATTTAGATAAGATAAAAGATTATGCTATAAGGTGTGGTTAAGATTTGAAATGTTGTTATGGTTACTCTACATTTAATATTTTATGAGAAGCTTTGGTGGAGTAACTTTTAGCAGCATTTTGGTCTGATTTCAGCAAGGGTAAGTCTCATGCACCAGAACCAAGGTCCTGGTTTGGTCCAAATGGACAGTATATCAGGGAGCTACCTTGTCCCAGCTGCCGAGCAAGGGGTTATACACCTTGTACTGAGTGTGGAATAGAAAGATCAAGGCCAGACTGTCCAAAATGTTATGGAAAGGTTGTTTCCTTTGAAATTATTGTTGGCTTCTGATAAAGCACAATTTAAACGTGGTTTTAGGAGAGTTAAATGGCTACTCTGAAAAGTTAGGATCATCAAGTTTATATAAATGCATGCCATACATATTGTACTTCCATGTAAGACAACCCGAAATGAAGTCATTTCTAATTTTGAAAGAGAAATTCTTAAGTTGAAATTCACTTGAGGATGAGGCACATGAACTTTTATTTCTCTTCTGTACACTCACAATGCTAAAATTTAGACTTACCTTGGCCATATAAGTCTGATATTGCTGAGTTCATCGTAGGTGAATCAACCCATATGCTTCCAGACATATATTTACACAAATCATAACACTTCAACATAGCTTTTGATGCCATGATGACAACACACTTATTAAACACACTTGTTACTAGTGTAATTTGCAAAGTATGTGTTTATGACTTTATATATATTGTTATTTAAAAGTTCTTGCTTGTTATTTTCCTAATATTCGTAGAAGTTGTGAAACACTAAGATATTGAACATCATATCTGTGCAATGTGCACAATAGCTGCTTTGTTTACTTTTTTTCCCATTTCTTTCTTCTTGTATACAGGGTATATTGACTTGCTACCAATGCTCTGGAGATCGTGTTATATGGGAGGAATCAATTGATGAAAAACCATGGGAGAGGGCCCATTCTATGTAATTATTGAGAAATAAATTTGTATTTCTTTACTAATCTTATCTTTCGTTAAATCTGACAATGTTGATATGACATTTTACATGGTCATGTGCAAATTAATATAAATAATTTTTTGAACACTTATCAGTTGCATGGACACAAAGAAAGGAGCTTTGTGTGTACAAATGACTAGTTGTGTCAAACACATCCCAGACACTTTTTTGATGTGGCATGCATTTTGCATCCTAATATGACACCTTCAATATTTTAGTCACATTATCCTTCTCCATGTCAATGTCCATGCTAAGCTTTAGTTTGCCACCCTCTTCCAAATCATATTGTATGCAAAAATGGTTCATGAAATATAGTTAGTTAGGTATCATATTCCTTTTCAATATACCAAAACAAATCAATTATTATTCCTTAATACGTTGAGTATGAGCGTAACCTCTTCATCTGACTGTTTCTATATTATTTTTTTTTTTTATTATGATTTGCTTTCTTTTTTTCCCGGTGTGATGTTTTTTCTTTCTTATTTTTTCATTTTTAATCTTTTGATATTCCTTCCTGCACATAGGAGATTATGTAAAAATAGTCTGTTGAACTGCTGTAATCTGGCATTGCTACTCTGCTTCCCTTCGCTAGTTCAGAAATTTGTTGCTGCATTTTATTGATTATTGATGATAATGATCTATCAGTACAATATATTAAATATTCTTCAGAGAGTCTATAAAAAATGTTATGTATGTTCATTCAGAAGGAAATTGGTTCAGCTTATATGTTTAGATCATACCATATCAGTTTTAGTTGTGGTATTCAGACTAATTTGTAACATACTTGACAAACGTAAAAGTTTAATTTGCTGTCTGTTTACTATGAATCTCAATCTTTGAATTATGTAAATGTTTTTTGTTTGTTTTGTTTTTTTTTTGGTCATACATAAATGTTTCTTTATGGGTTTTACTTTTTCAGTTCCCCACTTAAAGTGAAGGAAGATGATGAAGTTGACAAATTAGACATAAAGCTGGATGTGAAGAAAAAATCCAAGCGTGTTTACCAATCACCACCTCCAGAAGTTGGATTAAAGATTAGTCGTTCATTAAAAGTTAGTTGGTTGCTTAACTTACGTAATATGCTTTGGATACAAATTGTTATTTATGATGCATGTTTTACATGAGATGTTGAGCCATTAGCTTGTGCACGTCATTGTTTATATATTTAGACTTACATGCACATTCACACACACAAGAGAGAACACATCTATACATAGAAGTGAATGGCAATTTTTGGGGTCTTATATAATGAGAGCTAAGTTGATAGGAACACTTCTTATCATGCAGAAGCATCAACCTGCTTCTGGTTAAGAGACTTGAGCATTAAATTGTTTTATATGGCCATATAAGGCACAAATCATTTAGAAAAGGGGAAAGTTATAATTGTGTAGTGATATAAATTCCAAGCACGGTTTTTGCTGCTGTATTTAATATGATAAATCAAGAAGGAGAATTTATGGATATTGTTAAGGTTGCAAATTTAAATGTCTTTGTTTAGTTGAATGATTGCAGAGTCTCAATGCCAAAACTGGTCTGTTTAGCAACCGAATGAAGATTATGCACCAGGATCCCAAGCTTCAGGCACAGCGTGTGGCGGCTATTAAGGTTTTAAATGTTAAGATTTGTATTTCATTAAGTAATTTTCTCTTGGTATCAAGGCCTATTTGGATGAGCTTCTCCATAAGCTCCTTCTTGAAGAGATAAATAAAAGGAAAAAGTGAAATCAACTTCTTTTATAAGCTAAAATTGACTTGTACACAACTTAAAAATAAAATTTTAGAGAAACTATATGAGAAAAATTCTACAAATTAATCTATGCGTTAGTAACTTTTACTTCAGACATGAAACTCCTGACATTAGTCATAATTGAAGAACTAATTTATCAACTGGTTGTGTGGATGTAAATTATGCACGTATTTGAAGCATTAGAATTTTGACACGCTCAAAGTTCTGCACAATGAAAATTTGCTTCAATGGATGCAGAAAGCCAAGGGAACTGTTGCAGCAAGAAGGCACACTTCCAAAACTATGAAAACCTTCTTCAGTGATCCAATAAACCGACAGAAAAGGAGCATGGCCATGAAGGGTAATTTTCATACCCCTGCACCTGTGACTTCATTGCTGGTAGACATGGTTGAAATTCATACTCATTTGCTTTTAGTCCCTTCTCAAATGCAGGAGTAAAATTCTACTGCCAAAACTGTGGACGTGAAGGGCATAGGAAACACTACTGTCCGGAACTCAAGGATAGCTTGATTGATCGGCGATTCACGTGTAGGGTGTGCGGGGAAAAAGGCCACAACAGAAGAACATGTAGAAAGATAAGGGTAAGCCATGGCAATGAGAGAATGATAAAACAGCATCAGTGCAGGGTGTGTGGGGAAAAGGGCCACAACAGAAGAACATGTGGGAAAGTAAGGATAAGCCATAGAAAGGGGAGAATGATAAAACATCGCAAGTGTAAAGTATGTCTCCAATTCGGCCATAATCGTAGGACCTGTCCTCAAGTTGTTCCTAGTAAAACAAACACGGCCTCTCCAAGGGCATACAAGTGTAAGTTGTGCAAGAAAAAGGGACATAATAGTAGGACATGTCCAAGTAAGACAGTTGTTGTTACTGAACATCCTCAACATTAATAATCACAAGCATCTCAACCTATGTCTTGTTGTGGACAGTAATCAGAAGTGGAAGAGCTTTATATATTGTGGTTGCTCTTGTTATCTATCTGCAACATGACTTGTTGAGTAATGGCAATTAGGCACAACTTTGACAAAACTAAGCTTTGCTTAGGGGTGGTTCTAGGATAGTAGGACTCATGTTTGGCTTAAACTTTTTGGATTTTCAGAGATACTTAAAATTAAAAGTAAAATTAGAAACAAAGAATGAATTTAAAATTTGATAACTTCGTAATTTTTAAGCTTATGTGATTTGAAGGCTGATATTTCTTGAACAACGTGTTATTGGATCTTGAAACTTGAAGATTCGAAACAAAGAATGAAAAACAAAATTAGAAATAAGAAGTCCTTAAAATTTCTTTAGTTTTATTAAAGTGCAAAACTTGGATATAATATCAAAGGTTCTGATTGTGTTATTAGTTTCGCCTAAATTAACTGCATAAGAAAGGATTTTATTAAATGCCAATGAAGATTACCAATATAAAAATTCACCTCAATGATTATGTAACAGAGGATGTTATTAAAAGTTAACATGTATTGCTAACATGAAACTCCAATTCTAAAATGAGAATGGTATAATGGAGAACATAACATAACCAAGACGGTGTTAAATTCTCTTAGATTTACATTGTGTTAAACAGTCATCTCTTTTCTTGTATGAGCTTCAAAAGAACATCTTCAACTTTTAGGGATACGACTATTTAATAACATAGTATAGTTTAAGCTTTTTAGAGAGACATTCTTCTAGATTGTCCTATTGAACATGCTTTTAAAAAATATATTGGTTAATCAAAATTAAACATGATTTGTTATCATTAAAATTAAGGATCATTTATATTGTATTTGTTTTTGGAGACTAGACATCATAACATAAATGATTGTTAGATCATATAATCTCATGGCTAGATCATCCAGCTTTAACATATATATACTCTCAGGGACACAGTTCCTTTTTTCTAGTTTCAAGCTCTTGCATTTTGAATTCCTTGAACATTGAAAACACACATGACTTCTTTTTTATTGGATAGACCCATAATCTCTTGGAGTAATAATCAATGAAAGATACAAATATCCTCCTAGTAATACTATTGTTCATTTCGACACATCATAATGAATCAATTTTTAGTACGTATTTGCTTATAGTAGCCACCTTGGAAAATTTAAACTTATGTTGTTTTTTATCACATAATGTTTGCAAAAGGGTAAATTAACTTTCTTGATGCCGATAAGAGATAATGTTCCACAAGGGTTTCCATACCTTATTGTAACATATGACTAAGTCTATGAAACTACATCATCATTGTTCGTCTTGACTTGTCCCTATAATTGATGTGTGAGCTTCTTCAATCCCAAAAGCACATATAAATTAGTTGTGATCTTATCTACTTTCATTACTACTAGATTCTCTTTCACCTCTTTTAATATCTCACGGTCAGTGTGGGTCTTATACCTGAGGTCATCTAATTGTTAAATAGATAGTATATTCTTTGTTCAACCATTCATAAGTTGTACTTGTTAAGTTGTGTGAACAATATAATCATATATTTGAAATTTGATAGTATAGACTCAAACAATTTCTAAGACATGATAATTTCCCACAAATATGAATCTCTTTTATATAGATCCATATGTGCAAAATCAATCTTGGTATGAAGTCATGTGTCACGTTACATTTGAATTCACTATCCATCCATGTGAAGTTATTATTTATCTTCATAATTGATTGGTGTTACTTTATAGTTATTTTCTCCATATTTCTTGTGCCAATATTCTTTCTTAATGTGCCCTATTATGTTATAATTATAACATTTGAGATTCTTTGTTCTTGACTTTCGTATACCATGATTTTAAATCCTACTAAAGCCATGTTTTGTTGATTTACTTCTCATCATCATTAAATCATTTGTTTGCTTTAAAGTTTTGTTCTTGATTTTTCTTCAAGAACAACTTCAACAATATTCTCAAAAGGGTATACATATGCCAGTATTATTATTTGTTATGTTGATAATAAGTTGATCATACGAATCAAGTAAACTTTGAAGTAAAATTCCTATATGTTTACTTTCAATTATGTTGACATCTACACCTAAAAGTTGAGTAAATAAGATATTCAAATTATTGATTTGGCCTATCACTGAATTGGACTCACTCATTTGAAAAAATATGCAGACTTTTTTTTATATTTCAAAAATACTCTTTGTGTGAAGTGAGTTAATGTGATACAATTTGATGAAATGAAGGTAAATCTACTTTGCGTCATTCTTCTGCATAAACACTAGACAAAATAACATCTGCCAATACTAATTACAAATTGGCGATAACATTATGACTAATTTCTTTCCATTTTCATTCTTGATGTTTACAAGTTTTCCTTCAATTGCACCTACAAATTGTATTTTGTCAAAATTGACCTTATCTTCAATTTTCACAAGGAGAGATTACTTATTTTAAACTTTTCTATCCCATGACCAAAGCACTATTCAGTGGAACAATGACAATAGAGTAAGAACTGGTACTCTAGGTAAGTTCCTAATTGATGCATGGATAAAGATGATGTTAGATAGTTTTAAAAAATAAATGTTTTGTTAAAGTGTATTTTGAATGTAAATTTTAGAAATTTTCATTTATGTAAAATAGATGCAATTAGTAATTTTATAATTGGACTTATGTCCAACAAACTAGGGGCATGGACTTTGGAGGGTTAAGAAGTAGTAAATGAAAGTCATCCAAAGCCAAGAAGAACTGTTGCAAATTTTGGCTAAGTGAGCATAATGTCAAAGAAATCTTAAGGAGCAAAAAGAAGGTAGACAAGTGTGAAAAAGCATGGAAAGTAGAACCAAGCATGAAATGCATGCTTCCATTCCCCTGGCCAACTAGATTTTCCTTGATTTTATTTTGACTTTTGAAATTCAAATTTTTTTTCCCAAGTTTAGTTTACATTTTCGGCCAAAGCCGATAGGATTTTAAATTTGAATTTGCATGTAACTTAAGGTACATTTGCATTTCATTTTAGGCCTAGAATTTTGGTATATGAAGGCTATAAATAGCCCATTTATTTTCTCTGTGATGAAGAGTTTTTAGAGTGCTTTTAAAAGGGAAGAATTCTTCTCTCGAGTCTTATCTTAGACTATTAGACAAAAGACTCCATCCATACTTATCTTGGGTTAAGGAACAACTTAAAAAGAAAGAGTTGTACACATTTTCTTTCAAAGTCAATATAATAAATATTTGACATTGTTGATTTATGAACAGTCAAGGTCGAAGTGCCGGTATGCACATCTTGGCAATTATTTGACTTCCACTAGTATGCTAAGAAGGGAGAGGTTTTCACTCAACTTTTCTTAATAGAAAAAAAAAAAAAAAAAAAAAAAAAAGCAATCAGTTAGACATGTTGAAAGAACTGCTCCATAGGGACTGCTCAGTTCCATGATACATAGGCAATGAACGCTCTTCTGGTGACTCCAGGTTTGGTAATCTGTTGATATCAGAAGAGCAAAAGTAAGAGCTACTGGTGTTGTCACTATAGTAAATCCCTCCATTTCCATCATTGCCTTCTTGGGGGTATTTCAATTCAACTTCTTCAGCTTCCTCACCAGAGGAGTTCAGATTTCTCTGCATCAGTTCTCTAAACACTGATGATTTTAGGAGAAGTCCTAATGCTGTAGGGGAAGATGGCTTGTTGCAAGGACTCAGAGGATTTATGTACTTGGAAAAGTCTTGCTTTTTGGTACTGTCCAATTCAGCTGAGGAGAATGAATGCATGTTAGAGTTGGATACCTCAATGTTCCCTCTTGTTTGCATTGAGTTAGAGGTAGCAAAGGGTTGAGGGTCTGTGCTAGGCTTTTGATCATGTGAAGCTATAGGATGTGTTCCTGGTCTTAGCCATCTTATGTAGGTGCTCAAGTCAAAGTTTGTCACAGCATTTATGCCTCTGTACTCAATTGCTGCAATGTCATATGCACGAGCTGCTTCTTCTTGTGTACCTTTAGAGGAATCGATAAAATATTTATTAAAACCTGTGGCCAAGTGGTGTTCATTGTAAGAAACATGGGGATTATGTTAAGTGTGAAAACTCACTGTAAGTCCCAAGGTAGAGGTACTTGTTGCCAAACACTCTCCCAATTCTTGCTTCCCATCTTCCATTGTGATGGTGCCTGTATTCAGTTTTCATACATAAAACCTTAGCACCATGTATTTCATTGTTGAACAAAAAAGATAATGATGTTTGATTACAAAATTTAGCAAATGTTTCACCTTGCTACTCCTCTATACTTTGATACACCTCTGGAAAAACCACTGCTCCTCCTACAATAAAGACACAAAACAGGATATAGAGCTTCTAAAAAGAAAAATCAAAAGATTTAATGGCAGTATTTCTTGAAGAAATGGGATCACCTTCTCAGTGAAGCAAGATATTCCTCTTTGGTTACTGTTTTCATTATCTCAATTTCTTTGTCATAATCAGATACCTGAAAAATACCAGTATGTGACAAATGGATATCACTCAGATACAACTCTTCAAGAACAAAACTTGTCTTTTTCTTTTAAGCATGATAAACATACAGGAAAATTTGTGAAAGTTGATGTTCCCCAGTACTTGAGTGCAGCCAAATCATAAGCTCTAGCAGCCGCTTCTTCGTCATTGTAAGCTCCTGGTTAAAGCATAAATTGATCCAGAAAATCAGTTTCTCTGTATATTCTTGAATTCAAAGAAAATACAGTTAAAATCAAACAAATGACGTACTTACCCAAATATACTGCTCCATCACATCAAGAGAGCAACAAAGCCACATACAAAAACAGAACAACAATTCAATGAGCAATCAAAAATAAAAACTAGATATAATAAATAACCAATAAAAGTGAAGTTGAGAAAGAGTTCAACATCTACCTTGCTTTCCCTTCTTCTTCTGAGTGGGATTCCAGGTCCCTTTATCCCATAGATGGGCTTCAAACCTTCCAGTCCACCTGTGTCTGTTCCACAGATAGAACATAATTTTAGCTTGAAATCACTAAAAGAATATAAGGGCCTGTTTGATTCTCTTCTCATTTGTTTTATGTTATAAAAACTACTATGTTTCGAAAATTGTTTCCAAAACACAATAAGCTGTTTTTTCATCCTTTTCTCTTCTGTTTTCTTCAAATGTTTTCCATTTTAAGTACTTTTAGAAAACATAATTATGCTGAAGAGGCTTAAGGGGTAAAAGAAATTTAGAGTCCAGAAAACTGCTTTTGAAAACAACAAACAAACAAGGCCTAAGATATGTTTATGAAGATCATGCCTGCTAACACCCCTGAACCTTGAACTTCTCTTCACAGTGGTGGCAGTACCAAGTTGCTTATGTTCTTCTAACTTTTCACCTTGTTGTTCATTGCCACCTAACATTGACATAGACGAACCTCTTCTTCTCCTTTTGACACACTTAGTAGCAATAACCTCACTACCATCTATCACGAGCAACCTATGGCTTCTTGGGCTCAGTTCAGATTTCACAGGTGCCAGCTCCATTTCACTCTTCTCTTTTCTTTTTCACCAAACAACAATGCTATTACCTGGAATGGTTCAAGCACTTACTTCTCTGAATATATATACTACAAAAGAAACTTGTTTCATTCTTAACTTGTCATTTTGTTGTTTAAAACTGGATTTTGGAACAAAGACAAAAACTGTCGATGATAACATTACCATAAGACAAATTTTATTTTCTTACAACCCACGAAATCAATAACATGTGGCTATTTATGAGCTTACTCTTATTGAGGTATAAACAAAATTAACCTGTTCAATGCAAGACAACGTTTGATTTGTTGATAACCATCTAAAACAATGCATTGATTTTATCAAAATCTACAAGAGTCTATTATGTCATAACTTATCACTCCCATGTGTTACACAACTGAAACCAAACGACACTATGATGAGGATACTATTGTAGATGGATATATTGTTTTGCAATAATAAGAAAAGGTTCACAAGAGTAACCATTCTATATTTGTTTATACATTGCACTTAATAGGGAATGAACAAAATGGGAAGTGAATATTTGCACAAAAGAATTCTAAATAAATTTGATTATACAAATTAACTTTGAACTGATATAATCTATGTCAAGTTAATAATAAAATTTAGTATAAATTTTTTGTTCAATGAAAAATTATTTCGAGTTGTTTTAACTCAATCGATTATGAACTAGAATGAATTCCTAAATATAAAATCAAACACACATATTTATTTAAAATTATATTAATGAGTATTTTTAATGAATATCTGTTTAAAATTATTGATAGTATTTATTTAAAATTATCTAACGTATATTCAATCATGTTAATTTCCAAGAATAAAGTGATTTGAAATAAGTAATGTTTGAAATATTTTTTAATTTTGAACTTTGTTCCTTGAAAATTACTTGGCAGTTGCTTTCTGCACAATACATATTATTTCTTGTATTTAACAAATTCTCAAGTAAAAAGTTATTAACTTTTCTCATAAATATTAACAAATTTTCTTGATAAATAATAAAAAAATCTAATAAATATTAAGAAATATCTATATTTTTTTTAAGCATTAGTTATCATAAAATTAAATTATTTGAAAATAATGTGTTAAACTGAATTTTTTTAAATTGTTGTAAATATCTTAACAACATCCAACATCATTTTTATTATTGTTAAAAAAATATAAGAGAGATGTTTATGTAGATATGAGAAGAAGAAAAATTATTTAATATATAAAATAACAATGACATAATTAATATTTTAAGAATTTTTTAAGTGCAGGAAGTATTTTGTATGATGCAGAAAGCAACTACCAAATTACTTTGTTCAAAAATAAAACTTCCATGGAAGTTACTGTAGCTTTTAGCTTAATCTTTAGTTTTCTTGTCTTTAAGATTACATTAAAGAGTAGAATTTTAGGAGAAAAGTAAATGGTGGGTAAATTTTATTTTTCAATTAAGAGAGACGTCATGTTACAAAAATGACTAAAGCATTAAGTTAATCAGGTCAAATATGATCTAATTAAAGAAGCTTATATTTAAAAAAAAAAACAGAAAAGAAAATATATCTAAAATCGGAGAAGGTTGTTTAAGCCATATATATTACAAATTTCTACATAAACTTACATGTAACTGACCCCAAAGTAAATAAAAGAGCTTGCATTAACGGTTAAATGAGAAAGCAAGAAAAACCAACTGGTCATAAAACTTGGGATGAATGAAAATATTATTTTAGAAAGTTATAAGACAAATGGTTTTGGCTTGGTTTGAATAAGGAGTTGAAAGTGTGTTTAGCAGATTTTGTTTTTTGGGGAAAAGCATGGATGAGTGATTTGTGTCGTGATATGATAAAGTTTGTCAGTAATGAAAGTGGTTAGAGTAAAGGCGTGGCAAATGTCGTCCAATAAGAGTAGTTATTTGTTGGATAATTATGAAATTCTGCAAAAGTTCCAACTAACTTGGTCTCTTGCCGAGTAGCACATAAATGACAAAAAGAGTTTATTCCCTCTGCGGAGCTTTTCAAGTTGTGATTAATTCCTATGCAAACTGGTATCATATAAACTTAAAATTATTAATTCTTTGTACATGGAGTCGTACAAAGCCTCAGCAGTTAACCCTCAAAAGATATCTCACTAAAATTGTTTTCAAATAACTATAGTAAGGCATTTGATGGATTTGCACCTTATGGAATTTACCGAAACAATGTACTTCTTTCATTACTAGAATCATTCCAATATAATATATATATATATATATATATATATATATATATATATATATGGTAATCTTATTAAATTTAATTAAATTTTAACTTCTTCGTAAATTTAATTATTTTTAACTAAATTTTTATTAAAATTTTGTGTTATGTTGAAAGATTATACTTTTCAGTTGAATATATAATCATTTGATTTTCCTCAATTAACATTGTTAAATATTTTAACTTCCTGATAGATCTCGGTGTTTTTAATTAAACTCTTATTAGATTTGTATTATTTTAATTAAGTTTTTTTATCACTAATTGGAGTGATGTAACCATTTGATTTTATAGCTTCAAACACAATATTAAAAATTTGGACAGTAAAAAGAATAAGCTTTAAAACCTTAATTATAAGTGACAAATGACATTGTCTAATATGTATACACAGTTGATTAGATTTTTGTTTTAGTGTTTAATTTAAAAACAAAATGATGTCATCTTTTACAAAATAATTAGGGTTATAAAGAAATGATGTCATTTTTTACAAAATAATTAGGGTTATAAAGATTCATTTTTATTGTTGTCCAAGTTAATAGTATTGTGTTTGAGACTACATAAGCCATGATGATACAAAATAACAATCATGTATCTCTTGTGACAAAATCATGTATCTCTTGTGACAAAATCAAACCATAGAGACATAATTGAAAATTGAAAAACATAAAATTTTTGGACACTTAATAAAACAAAAGTTTTTAATAGAAACTCAATTAAAAATCCCAAAATACAAGATAAACTTAAAACTTAATTAGGTCATTTTATTAAAATAATTGTATTGTTGAATAATATAATACTTTATGGAATCCGAACATAGAAGTAATTTTTTATTACAAACAAGAAGAAAAGAAACAAAAGATGGGGTTAGAGTTATTGAATTGAACACTTCATATGTGAGGAGGATGGAGATTTGGTTCTGGTCCATCCCAGATTTAGGACAAATTGCCTATAACTCAAAAATTTGAAGAGTGCCTTAGTTTGATAAGAGGTTTAGGATGACACGTGATAAGTATGAAATAGGTAAAACGTCCATGAGCAAGTGAATCCCATGTCCATTTGTAACCTTATAAGATAGAAAAGACCACATGACAGTAATCCCTTAATATCTGTAGACACCTTACCACATGATCTTTTAGATAATATACCCGTCAAATTCCTATTATTTCCTTCCTTATAATATTTAAGTTAATAAATTGTATTATTCATTATTATCTTTAAAATCATTCATAACGACATTAAATTAATAGAAATTACAATAAATAAAAGGAATAACAACCTTAAGAGAGATTCAATTCAATTCAATAAATATAAAGTATTTATGACTACAAATGGTTGAAAATGGGATGTGTTTGAACAGAATCATTGAGGAAAACAAATTATTAAACTAAAGTTAAAGAAAATTATTATTCACTACAAAAATCATAAATAATCATGAAATTAATAAAATTTAAATTATTAGTGATTTTTTAGAATTAAACTTAGAAAATTTCAAATATAGAAAAACATAGAATTTAGTTAAATGAACTAACCTAAATAATTATTAGAGTAACATTAGAAGGTGTAAATTAAAGTTTAGATTAGAGTGATTAATTCTAATTGGTTAAACTTTTCTTCTATGTTTCAAGTAACAGTTACCGTATCTGTGCATCTTCTATTTGCTCTCCTCGTGATATAGTTATAACAAACATTTATTTTCATTAAAAATATTGTTTCGTATTTCATAAAATACATTTTTTTTTGTTTTTTTTTTTTTGGTGCATTGGAACTGTGTACTGGATCAATTCCTTAGATTAAGTAAATAGTTATTTCATTAAAAATGTGTAATTCATTATTTTGCAATGAACGTGCTCCTAGAAAAACTAGGAACCATATGTGAAGCATGTTGCATTTCTATATACAGTGTTGTATTTATGTATTTTAAAATAATTGTATTAGTTATTGGATATGCATGAGATATAGATATTGTATTGTGCATCCACTTGTAAAATAAGTGACCTAGGCTTGGCCATTATTAGCTGGGCCTGCAGTGGAAGTTCCAGTGCTTGGGCTTGGGCTTGGGCTTTTGATGGTATGAATAAATGCATTTAGTTTTTGTAACTGTGTAATATCTTATTATCAATCGATACATTGATTATGGTCAATCGTGCTTTTGATACTTAGTGGTGGTGTTCTTGGTGAAAGTTCTCAATGAAAAAGAGTGTAGGTCTTTTAAGGTAGAAGCAGATGATTTATTTAATAAGTAGAGTTGTGACTCTAAGATATAATTGTTAAGATTGTTGAAAACAATGAAAGAAAATCTATTTATAAAGTTTTCACAAATTAGAAAAAGTAAAAAAGATTATGGATAAAGTAAGAATGAGAATTGAGGTAGTTCTTCTTGTGATATTGATTTGTGTTTATATATTTCTTTATGTCTGAATTGAGGTATTTAAAAGATATTTGAAATAAATATGAGATATGGTAATTATTATTAAATATTAGTCATTTAATCAATTATTACTATATAAATATCTAAATTATATGGTTGTATATGATTTAATTGAATTGCATTTTGGTTTAATTGGACTACATCCTATTTGATTGAATTTTGTATTATTATGCATATCTCTGTATATTTTAGATGTAGGTAGATATATAAGTTTCCAAAACTCATAATTCATAAATGAGGTGCAAATCGACCGATTTGATAAATGAATGAGTTTGACTGTTCTACAAATGTTTATTGGATTATTTTAATTTGATGATATTTTATTTGTTGTGAGTTTGATTACTTTAAACGGTCGTTTATTTTTCAAACGACTTGTCGAATTATGATGATAACATATTTTAAAGCGATTATGTATAGTTTTGTTCTGATTATTATTTGATCTCAGAGAATGATTCTACATAACTTTGATTCGATAATTGTTTGGTCCTGGATAACAATTTTGTATGGCTTAATCCGAAGGTCGTTTGATCTTGAATAATGATTTTGTATAACATTAATTTGATGATCATTTGGTTTTCAAATAACGATTATGCATAACTTAGATCCAATGATCATTTGATCTTATATAACTATTCTATATAACTTTGATTTGGTAACCGTTTGGTATTGGATAGTGATTGTGTATAGTTTTTCCAATGATCATTTGGTCTTGACTATCAATTGTTTCAATGATCGTTTGATCTCAGTTAACGATTTTGTTCCATTCATAATTTGATCTTAGATAGACACTGTTATTTTGTTCAAATGATTGTTTGATCTTGAATAGATATTGTTATAGTAATGATGTTTAATCTTGCAGAAATTCATCTTGATTAACCGATTTTAATGATTGGTGTTAAGTTATTGTTGTCGTTTTAAGTTATGATTGTCAAGTAACAATGGCCAACCTTATTTTTTACTTTATATAAGGGACATCTCGGGAGGGATTCACGTTTGTGAAAGTTTCCTTACTCAAGATTTCATTTCACAAAAAGTGTTATTGCGACATGTTGTGAAAACTTCCTTCATTGGATAACTATTTATTTATAGTTGGTGTCTCATTAAAACCTTTCTAACCAAAACCCTCCTTAGAAAAAAAAATGCCGATGGTAGGAAAAAGTGCACCCAGGTTACAAGTAACTTAACTATAATATAATTTTAAATGTTATGTGTTCCACGTCCTCAAATTATGCAAATTCATCTCCAAGACTGTAGACAAGAATAGAGAGGTCACTGAGTTAAAACATTGATCAGGAGCTTATCAAGATATTGGGTCTAATTCTTCTTATTTGGACCTCCAAACAAACTTTTTGGGCCCAAGTCCAAAATTGCAGAAAATCACTCTAGAGATTTTGGAGATTTAAAATTACAAGGCCTCTCTACTTGTAAAAATTGTATAGAGTAGGGTAAAATTTATTTTGGACCCTATATTTTAGGCCAAGCATAATAGGTTTTGGGCCTAGTAAAATAAGATTTTGGACCTTAGACCTTGTATTAAAGTTACATAGGACATCCACTTTTTTAGACTTGCAAAGACTCCAAGAAGGTGCCAAACAAGCTTATGAAGATGCCACATGTGAGGCAAGTAGGCGCACATGGAAGCTTGCCTTCCAAGCTTCTTTTGCCACTTGTCCTCGTCCTATTGAAGAGGATATGAAGCTTGGGTTGCAAGTCACCTTGGACACATGACACTCTCTTAATAGAGAGGATCCTCTCTACTAATGGTTTGCCACTTGTCAAGCTTCTATTGGAGAGTTTTCTATAAACTTACGAGAGAAGTCATCTTTTAGCATATAAATAGGTGACTATTGTAATTGAAAATTTATCTTTTATGTGAATAAGAATTTAAGTGTTTTCCAAATGCCTCTTCTTGTTCTAGAAGCTCTTTCTAGAGTAGTCTCAATTTTCAAGACTCTCTCTAATTTCTTTATGAGAATTGGCCTAACCTCACTCTTCTTCACTTCCAAATCCATCTCACACATCCTAAACAATTCAACTTCTGTTGCATCATCTTCAAAATTCACAAACCACACGTAATTAAGGATGAAGCATGCAATTAAAGCTAAAAATTGCATCATTTAGCATCGAAGCTTAGGTTCTTCAGGAGATAAGTGCTTTTTTTGTCAAACTGTGTTGTTCATCATTTTCTTTTTGCATGTCTTGAACTATTTCCACTATTTTAATCATTTGTTTTTGAATTTAATCAGTTTAAACTTGTTGTTCTACTATTCAATTTTAAGGCTCCCTTGTCCTTCCAACACCATGTCGGCTCTGCCACTACTAGCACTTGATGTGATATCCACGTATAAAGTTCATACTTCTTCCTGTTGGAGTTTCTCTTAGAACTCGAACATGAAGTATGCAAGGCGTTAAGACTTCACGTCCCCTCTCGATTCATATTTTAGGCCATACTCCAACAACTCTACTAATCATATAATCATTCTTCAAGCGAGTTCTGATTTGTGAAGGATCTTCTCCAATGGGCAATCGGTTTTGACTATGATGGCATCTACTCCAAATAGGCCTAATATCTTTATGCCGACCGATTTTGATTCTAGTTGTCTTCTAGTCTTTGTCTTAGCCTGACCTTTTCTACTCGGAGTGCATCTATTTCCTCTATGCTCTTCCTCTTAAGCACTTCGAATTCTCGGCGTAACTCTAACATCATCTCCATCTAATCCATATGGTTGACTCGCGATTCCTCTTGATGATGTATATCGCTTATGTTCCTTGTAGTCACCATGCTATTGGGCAATCTCTGACCCCACGGTGGGCACCAAAAATGCTCTTACAATGTTGGGCTACCGAGTATAATCAATGTCACCTACTACTATCTTAACTCCTATGTCCTCATCTTCAATCTTCTTGTCCTCGTTCTTCTCATCTTCGGTCTTCTTATCCTCGGTCCAAGAGTGGTACCTGCAATTGTACTCCAAAGCTCGAGTAAGCACTCGGTCCAAACAGGATGGAGTATCATAGGTTTAGTATTACATTACCCGTTACTTTGGGATGGTTGTCTTATTTATAGGTTTCAGGCTGGGTCCTTCACTATACTGACGATGATTGTGGGCCCAAGTGAGCCCAATTACCTTCTTCATCAAGTTTAATCACTTACTTGCCATGCGTTAGTTGATTATAACTCATTAATAGATAATCATGTTAGTATGGGTTCGATTCTACATTGGCCAAGATGCTAACGACATCTCGATCATCCGTGTAGTACAAATCAAAACCACACAAGATGAATGACAATGAGAGACCACCACTAAAAACAACTAGGCAACACTATATGTTGGACACCCACAGGAAAATCCTATAGATTTACGGTAAAGAAGAAAAATATGTCAATTCAAGAAACTAGAGCAAATGAACGGGCGAACTAGTGAAGAAAAGCAAAGAGAATGAAGGAATGAAATTTTTGAAAGCAACATGTTAGGAAAAAAAATAAGTGAAAGATAAACTTACTTGGAAGTGTAAAGTCGGGGTATACCACTGGGAGATATCCATTTATCATTGTTCTTCTTTAAAATCAGTAGAGTTTTTAATGTCTTAAAAAGTGATGCTTGATTTATATAATAATTTCCAAAAACTAATTCAGACCCTAAACCTAAATTGTGAAGGTTACAATTATTATTTTGGTTTTTGCACCATTTTGGTGCAATTTTTATTCCATTATTACTAAAATTGGCACTTTTTTATTTACAAAAATGAGTAATAATTGTGTCACGAGAGCATGATTTCCTCTAACGAAGTCATATAGTAGTCACACGATTTCAGGATAGCCTTGAAAAACATTGAAGTCATGTCATTGTAGAGTGACTTCAATTAAAAAAAATACAAGTGAAGTTGGACCATTGTGACAATACTTCAGTTGAAAAAAAATACAACTACAGTTGTGCCACTGTGGCACTACTTCAATTAAAAAAATACAATATCCATACACTCTACGTCATAACCTGGGAGAGGCACATACTGTCAGCATTACAATCTCCAAAGGTTGTTGGGAAGCGGATGGGTTGCAGTAAGTGTTCTATCATGTATCATATTCATAAATATAATCAAGAAAAATCATAATTTGATTACAGTCCATCCGCAATGCGATAATATGGTTATGCCTCTTCGATTATGAGGCAAACATTTGGTTGGGGTGTAACATATCCTCTCTATCCGGAACATTTACCCCAAACCTATATTGCAATCTCAAACCCTACATATTTAATCCTTCAAATCTAACCCTTTTTCCTAAACTTCAAACAAAAAATCATAAATACAAAACATTCTTCTTTTTATTCCAAAAATAAAAAAATAATAAAAGTTACAACTAAAGCTGTGTCATTGTATTACAACTTCAATTAAGCAATACCACGATGAGATAACTTCAAATTTATTTTGTTTCATTGGAGTCATATCATAGTGATACGACTTTGAAAATTTTTAACACTATCTAAAATCATGTGATTGTCGTACGATTACTTTTGATAAAAATTGTATCCTCTTGATACGACTTATCATTTTCCTAAATAAAAGAAAAATTTCTTGTTTATATAAAGAGAGAAAAAATGCACCTTAATGGTGAAAAACCCATTATTTCCTATTCATAGTATCCTGCACACTTCAACATTCCCTGTGAGTTTAAGTGGGAGACAAATGTGAGCTTTTTAACCACACATTTCCTCCTGATTCACGTCCACCACAGACAAGGTGCATTAAGGAAAGAGACAAAAGGAAAAGAAAATGAAAAACGGATAATTTATATGTGATAAATGATAAAATAAAATAAAAGAGAAAATAGAAAGAAAAGTAAAAGAAGAAAAAATGAAATGAATAAAATTTATAATTTTTCAACAACATATATATGGCGTACGTATAGACATGTCTTTATATATATAAAAAATATCTTGCTTTCTCTGATGTCTTGTTGTGTGTATTATGGGGAAGAAGAGAAGTATAAAGAATGGGTAAAATAATTAGCAAGGAAGACCCACTCTGCACTTAAGGCTGCCAGCATAGCGTGTGAGCCTTCCCACGTAGCTTCCTGGCTTGGCCGTGATCATGTCTTGACTTGAGAATGGCCTGTTAACAAGCTCAGGCCCAGATTGCACAAAATATGCTCCGTTCATGTACTCATCGTTGATTGATCTCCACTGCCATGATGACCACTCGCTCTCAGGAGAGTATTCTCTCTTCGTGATCTTCATCACACCAAAATGTAACAAATCAGATGAACTACATGATATGCTATTACTAGACTAATTGTATCAGGATTTTTTATATCAGATGAATACCTGTTTGGCATTTATGTTGTCGGGGCCAATGAATCGGTTACCCTCGCTGATGATGGTGGGGTGCTTGCTGCCACCAATGGCATACATTTCCCAGTGAGTGTAATCATTGTTAACCACATGGAAGAAACCAAATCTGCATCTGGGCATCCTTTGAACTAATCTCTTGCCAAAGTGGTTGAATGCCACAGTGATTTGCATGATCTTATCCTTGTCATAGTTGTCATGGGCACCGAAGAGCATCACCTACACCATGCACACAACCTACTCAAACCCAACACCAAAACCAGATAAAGGGTGTTTCTTCATTCCACTCCCATGCAAACTTAACACATATACACTTCTTGCTAATCTCTGCATGAAAGTAATCCCTTTTATTTTTTATATATATATCACTCAGAGATGGCTCAGATTCTAACCATTTTGAAAGAATGTCATACATGATCTCAAAGTATCCTAGTTTTAATCAATTTTAGGTGACATATAATTGAGTTTTATGTGGATATTGATGGAAACTATAGTCATGATCATCTGGGATATTATCTATTAATTTTTGAGAGAATAAAAAAAAAATACCTCGTTGTGGTCTGTGAAATGGCTGTTGGAAATGGTAATGGCAGTGGATCCCATGATGGCATCAATAAGTCCGTCATAGCAATTTCTCATGGAAACATGATCGATCCAGACATTGCTAGAACCAAAGATGGAAATGCCATCTCCATCACTCTGAGTCCTCAACCCATAATGTGTCTCAGAATCTCTGATCAGTCCACCGCCATGAACCTGAATGTCGAAGATCTTAATTCCATGGATGATGACGTTGCTGATATACTGGATGGTGATGCCAGCACCACCGGAAATGTAGACCTCAACGCCTCTTCCATCAATGGTCTTGTTGCTGTTCATGATGAGCTCCTGCTTCAGCTTGATCACCATGCTGCGTTCAAAGATAATCCACAATGGGCCGTTACGTGTAACTGCATGGCGAAGAGTTCCTGGCTTTAGGTCAACCATGTTGTCATCTGAAGGGTCAGTCACCACGTAGATTGGACCACCCTTTCCCCCAACAGTGTTCCTTCCAAAGCCCTGAACGCAATCTGCAAGCTTCTGCCTGTTGTCAGCCCAGTTGGGGTCACACCTCCAGCATCTGTCAATGGGGTTGGTGGCCATGCATGGACCATTATCAGTACGTCCCTTCAAGTTCCTTCTGTTACCCTTCCCAACTATAAGTCTGTTTTTGTCAAAACAAAAAACAACAGAATCTATTAGCTTTATCCCATCACAAAGATTTTCATTTACCATTTTTGCATGCCAAGATCATTTGATATACTTATACATATGCATGCATTGTTAAGAAAGGAAAAGGAAGGTGTTAGGGTATGAGAAGGCTCACTCGCTAACACTGGAAGTGAAGTTTCCGGAGACTGAATATGGATCAGCAAAATATGCAGCTTCGTTTTTCTCTGCCGCCGCTGCTGCCCTTTCCTTCCAGTATGAATCAAACTCGGTTGCATGGTCCCGCCAATACTCCTCACTCTCCAAGATATTGGCATTCAGGGTAGGGATTAAGACTGCCAAAGAAAGCAGAAGAAAAATATTCTGGCATGTCGCCATATAAATCTGGTTTTATTTTTTTCTTTTTATGACTAATGTTGGCCAAGGTTTGAACTCCAGTTGAAGCTAACCTCGGCCAGCAACAAGTAGAAGAAAAAAGGAAGAACCCTTCTTATTTGGAATTGAGCATAAAAAAAGTGAAAGAAGAGGTTCTTTCTGGTTATGAATGGAATAGGAGGTATTTATATGTACATGGTAGAGATATAGCAAGATTGAAAAATAATTCAAGAGCCAAATTAGGTGTTATTGGAGATATACAAGGCTAAAAGAACGGGTAACCAATTGATGAACAAATTTTTAGGTGTCTTGTGGGCATGAGAAATGGTAGCTCCAGCTGGTCAGAGGAAATTCAAAAAACCTGTAACATTCATCATTTCATGCCATGGTGAGGTAATGAACCTAAATTAGATGTTTTATATTAACGAATATATAGCAGTAAATTATAATTATTTGAAATTATAAAAAATGTTGGAAATGCGTTAACAAACTCTTCTTAATTATACAATTTTCATTGTTAATTGAAATGAATGGAGCCTTATAAAATTACGAGTCACTCTCTCTCATTATCCCAGTTCATTTCATGATTTATTGTCAGCAGTATATAAGTCTTAAAATGAGTTTGTTTGGATTATTAACTTTCCTAGAACAAAAATGCCGTTTTATAAAGAACTGAGAAATTTTAGATTTTTTTAGAGAATTATAGTTAAGATTTAAGAAAACAATTTTGAGCATATGTTTACTGAAAAGTGATGGAAATTTTTCTTTACACTACTTTTTTTCTTGGGTGCTTTTATAAAATTTTCATTAACTATCACGTTTATATGCACATTTTATCATTCAATCATTTTATGAGTTTTATTGAGTCTGTTTTCTAAATATTTTACTAGTAAAATTTTTCACTATTTTTTAAATTTTAATATCAAAAGATAGCATGTGATGAAAGAAGAAAAAAAAGTCACCTTTTTCATCTATTTATTCATTTATTTTGTTCAACATGACTTTTTATTAATAAAAAAAATTAATCAAACTTCTCAATTTTAAAAATTCAACCATATAATTATTTTAAGGTTCACTCAAATCCTTCAAATTTTAGAAATACAACAATGTGACTTTTTGTCTACGTTGAAAGTGTCATTGTTAGTGTGATAAATTATTACTATGCAGTTATTATAAATTCTATTATGTGTAAATTATAAAATGGTCAATATTTGTTTGTTAACGATTTTATTATTATTGAATGGAAATTGGTTATATTGTTGTGTTTTAAAAAAATTAAGGAATTTGAGTGAATCTTTTAATTAATTGTGGGATTAAATTGAATAAAATAATAAATAATAAATATAAACAAAATAATGAAATCAAAATAATAGCTAAACGACATGTCGTTTTCTTTTGCAAATCATCATTTAGTTAAAATTTTAACAATCTAATTTGTAAAAGTTATAAACTTATGAAAAAAATGCAAATAAAAAACATATTTAAAAAAATATGATTTGTAAATTGATATGTAATTAACTTAACTAATTTAATTGTACATTTTTTTAATGTATTTATTCTCTAAAAAAATTAAATTACTGTACTATTTTATTTAACTTCTAACTTCAATTACAGTTTTTAAAACCAATAACATTCCATACATACAAAATTAACCTCCAACTTTTAAGTAGACACGAAATTTCAACTTTGCACTAGTTTATATAATAGCATTAGTAACTAGTAGTCCCTTGCAAGATTTATTCTATTACTTCATTTATTTTGTATTTTACTAAAATGCTGACATGTTATTGAATTATTTGTCATGCTGTGTGTTCTTATACAAATTCAGAGGAAACCTTCAAAGTTGACTTGCTATCAATCGGATAGTATTCGCCCGCTCTGGATCCCGCTTCTCTCTCCTATCTCGGTCTTTTGTCTCAGCTGTCTCCCAGCAATTAGTTCGGATTCCCACAATGGGCAGGGTAACAATAGTTATGACTCTTCACCTTTTTTCCACATGCCTTTGTCTTTACTTACTCATCTATTTATAGAGTCTGGTACTTTACTTATTTTTTACGTTATGTCAGCCTTTTGCAAGCTTTTGGCAGAGGTTTCGTGCAGTCATAAATAATTTGATCCTGGACGATAAGTACACGCCTTTAATTCCAAGATAGTCATCTTTTGATATAACAAATATCCGCCCATAGACCGGGTAGCACACCGTAAATAAAGTCAGCTAAATCCTTCTCAAGAGTCAAATCATTGACATTGTAAATATATTCTCATCATGTTTGCATTAATTGAAAATTTATAATTTAAAACAACTCAGTGATTTTATTGTTTTCAATATAAACATAAATAAGCAAGCAAGAACATTGTTAATTGAAGATCATACAGCCTGATGAGAAAATTGTTCATATAACTTTCCAAAAAGTATTTAACTTAAAGTTATTCATCATCTTCTGGTCAATATTTTGTAGTATTTAAGAAAATCTGACTTAAATAAAAGAAAAACTAAATTCAGAAAGATGGTTGTAATCTTAGGCATGTTTGGGAAAAATAATTTCGAAGAAAAAAGGATAAATTTTCATGAAATGATCAACTTATTCATTTATATAAACACTCCCTTTCCTTTTGTCCAAAATCCCCAATTCAAATGATCAACTTATTCATTTATATATTGCCATCTTGATTCAGGAACCAGTTCAAAGAATTATGTACCATATATGGCAGCTGTATACATTATTGTGAATACTAAATATTGTACAGTATATAAACATAGATAATGTATAATATGAAGGCTTTCTGATATCAGAAGAGTCAGCATTGGGCTGAAATGAACCCTCTGCAACCTTCTCTATAATATTGCTTCTATGCAGCATATATACAGTCAGTAATAGTGGCACATTTAAACTCACTTCAACTGGGGCTTCTCATACCATCATCTATTCTTCTGTTTTTATACTTGCCTCCCAAGAAACATGGTGATGATGATGTTCCAAAGGAACATGTACTTAAGAGAAAAAAACAGCTATATTACGATGCCTCCCAAATCTTATAGTCTCTTCCCTCCAAAGCTGAGGACCATTTTTGGGATCCACTGGGTGGTTCAAATTGACCAGGTCCAATCTTCATAGCAACTTTTTCATCTATCAAAGCTGCATAAACATCCCTTTCTGCCTTGCAAATTTTAACCTTAAACAAAACAATTATCAAAGCTGCAAAGGTTAGTAGTGCTCCAACAATGTCAATGTTTCTACGTTATCTAAATAACATCTTCAGACTTTTATTAAGATAATAATAATATGTAAGGATGCATGTGAGTTCCCGTATCAAACACTAAGAAAAATAATGTCATGCTTTTCAAGTTTTAACTCTCAGTAGTAAAGACATTGTCGCAACGAAAGCTCAGATGCATTGCAAGCAGAGATTTTCATTTCCTTGACCATCATTATTGTAATTGTCATCTATATTACTATGAGTAATTAGTTAACTCTGTTAGCATAAGTTGATAACCAAACAATTTTTGTGATAGAAATCCATCACTGTAGTGTAAATTCGGAAGTGATGTAGGAGAAGCACGCTTAACAGAGGATAAAAACTTCAGATATACTGTGAGAAAGAGTTGTACAATGAGGATTTGGGCTGCAATAAACTAGCTAAAGTGGCAAGCACGAGGGAAAAGTTAGGAGCAAAGCATGGAATTAAAGAAGGGAAAGAGAGGTAAGTGCTGGAGAGTTATTTGGAAATTAAGGTTTTCAAACATCTAACACAGATTATTGTCATTCTATATTTTCCTTTTCTGTTGAAAGAATTACTTTGCCTCAGTTTCTGGGATCTGTTAATTTCAGTGCAGTGGCTGTCAGTACATAATGCAGTGATAGATTTTCAGTTTCTATGACTTTGTTATTGCAAGGTAAAAGTTCCTGGTCATCCACCCCAGAAAAATATCCACTTAAACAATTGAATGCAGTACATAACAGAATGTTCTGATACTCACTGTACTCCTGCAGTGGATCTTGTTCCGCCTCCTGATAGAGAGAAGTGTCGATATTTCATTTTTATAGTGAGAAAAGAGATGGTCAAAGAACACTGATGGAGTTCCTGGGTGAGTAAGAGTGTAAGCATATCCTTGCATTTCCTTTCCACTGGGAAATCTCCAATGACCCTTCACAAAAGAAAATACGAAAGAAAATTTATGATAGTTTATAAGTATAACAAATAAGTACAACCAAAATATGAAAGAAACTTTATGACAGTGTTCAGGGGGAAATGCCTTACTAGTGCAGTGATTCATTATGATAGGTGCAGTCAATGATAATGAATTATTTCTATCAAAAATTAACCTTGAAAGAATCTCTAACAGTACCAGAGTACTTTTAAAAGGGGAGGTTCAAACCTGGGTAGAACCAGTATCATGATTTTCTATAAAAGTAACAGCACGAGATGGCCACCACCCAAGAACACCAGGGGGCTTTCCCTTCTGATCTGACAAGCGCCAGTATTCACATCTTTCCAAAGCCTATATGGAGAATTTAAACAACATATGTTAGGTCACTCCACAAAACACGAGTTTAACCTCGTGAATAAAGAACACAAAGTGGCAAAAGTAGAAGACAATGTTATTCCAAACTGAAAAACAAAGAATTACAATCTCTCACACAAAGGAAAAACTGTTCCTTTCACACAGGAAAAAGTCTAGTCAAATATTACAACAAAACTCACGTACCCCCCACAACACGAAAGTTGGTCTTATAAATAGACCAACCCCTCGAGAACCCATACAAAACAAACAATACTCCTATAGCAACCTTAACCGCTCTCTTTATTTTTTAGTTTCCTCCTAGAATAAGCTTACCATACTTTTTCATTTCCATTTTGCCTAACAAAATATCACCAAGATTAAATCATATACGTAGGCCCTGCTGAACTGGTAAAAATGTTGACAGCATGCACTTTTCTGATCATCTTATGAAGCATCCTTACAAGAGATATAGTGAGTCTCCGTTCAAACTTCAAAAACAAATTAAGAGCCCAAGGAAAAGTTGTTGGCATCAGAAGAACAGTCACATCTATTTCCAAAATGAAGATATCTTATGTTGTGCTTAGTTAAGAGAGCCTTATGAAAAGTTTAATTATTCATATTTACAATACAATACATATAATCAAGTCACAGTATAATTCTCTCCCATATGAACATCCATTAAATCTCACCTATGTCAGCAAGCAGCTTATTAGCAATGAGATTCGTTCACTAGAAGCATTATCAGTTACAGTACAATAATTTAAAACAAAATAGAAGCTAAAGAAACATAGTCGTTTAATGCCTTCACACACAAAAATTGCAAACAAATTCAACAAGACAATGAAATTAGTAATATTTCAAAATAGCTAAATGACTTGGTAAAATTTCCAACTCCTCCAATAGCTATGTCCGGTAGATCCAGAAAATCTTATGCATGAAATAATTAAAACAATTGTTTCAACTCGAGTGCTTACAGAGTGAAGAATTCCTTTGGTTGTAACATCAAATGCACCAGCAGTACCACCAGTAGCATTGATCCAGTCCACGATCCTCTGCCTATGGGCATCTTGATTATGATCCATTTCACCATATGTATAACTAAGAGAATCCCAATACTCTCCAACAGCAAAGTATGGTTCACTTGCTTCCAGGTAGTCCTTTACATAGCCACCCCAAAATCCTCTTACAAAGTCAAGACGCCACCCATCATACCCAATGTCTTTCCTGAAAAGTACACAGTATTAGACAATTACTTCAAAGCAAAGAAAGAAAGGGGAGGGGGAGATAAACAAGTTATTAACAAGGCATTGCAGAAACATAGTATTTGTTGAAATTATAGAGAAAAGGGATTAAGGTAGAGAGAGCAAGGAAATAAAAGGGACAATGAATCATATTCTCTTAACATTTTATATAAGGGTAAAACACAAATTACTTACCCTTATTTATATCCATATACTAGACTCCTATGTCCACTTAAATTAGATATCAAATCATGAAATACTCAAATCACTCTGAGACATCATTTATTATACTTTAAATACTCTTAAATAGAACAATATTATGAGATATTTTCTAGATGTTCCAATAGTTTACAAGAAGAAGAAACAAGTACATAATTATGAATGTAGAAAGAAAGGAAAGAGTTAACTGAGTTTTGCGCAAGAGAAAAGCCTCGTTATCAATCCCAACCTACGTTGTGGTACATAGAGGCCTACCCGAAAACTGCTTTCATGCTTGGCAATATGGCCATTACATTGAAGATTATAGATACTAGATAAATAATCCATAATCTATACTATACATATAAATGGCGTAAAAAAAACATCCAAAATTAAAAATGTTTTCATAATATTCATTATTAATAATAAAAAAAAGTGTAACATACTTCCACAATAACTTGAGCTGTAAGACCTAAGTTTTCTTTAAAGATAAATGTTAAAATAGATAAAGAATAAAAGTCTATAAAAAAGTTAAAAATATCCATTCTTTATTTCACTAGAAATTCTACCTCTTTAATACTCCATTCTATCTAAACTCTATAGATTTTTTAAGTTCAAAATCTGTTTTATAAACAAATTATATCATCGAGGAGGTGGTAGTTGGTGGATAAAGATAAACAAAATCATGATATTGATCCAAGAAAGTCATTATTTTCTATCATTGGTTCAACCCATTCTCTTCTATGCTTGGGGTTTGAAAAGGAAAGGTTATAGTGGTCTGATTAAGGAAATGTTGTCAATGTAGGGATTTAAACTTATGGAAGTACAATCGGGTTTTCAAAAGTCATAAGAGGAAGTTTTGCTAGTAAGCATGTTACCTCCAAGTAAGGGGAGTTAATTATGGCAACTATTCAATACGATATTGTTTAGATATGTGTGGATTTTATGGTGATTAAAATGGGTTGTAAGTTAAAATGTGATATTATAAGCATGGGTATAATTTTAAGAATTTTAAAGTATAAGTACTAAAATAAGCAGATGATATAAACCTTAAACGTAGTTGGTATTTTGAAAACATTTTAGCATGGTATAAATGTTGTAATAGAAATTTTGAATACAATGTTGGTGATATTTGTATTTCTAGGTTGATATCACTCAAGCAATGGAGTACCACTCCAGTAATGTCTAAGTGATGAGTCATCATTTTATGAACCGCTCAATGCCTCTCAAGCGCCAACATGAATGCTTAAACAACAAAGCATATTGTTCAATTATGGCTTGAGACTTGAGCGAAGGAGATGTTGAAGCAATTCTCTCTTTTGGAACAAGTGACTCTCCAGCAATGAGAGGTTTGGGGTTCTGGAATATGCGAGATCACACAAATACATGATATCGCTCAAGCATTGCTTGATGTTTCTAGAACTAATTGGATTTTACAACTCTCTCTTATGGAGATGGTTGTTCAAGTGAAGGGAGCCAGCTCAAGCAAGAGAGACTTTTCAATTCTCTCTCCTCCAAAGATGGTATTGCTCAAGAGAAGTCTTCCTCTGTATAAGGAAGCAAGGTCCCACAAATGAGATGAGCTCACTCAAGAGATGCGCCTCTAGTGATGAAATATTCTTGTGTTGATTTATACAACTATGTTTTGTGTGTGTGTGTATGTATGTATGTATGTACGCATGTATGTATATATATGTATATGTATATGTATATGTATATGTATATGTATATGTATATGTATGATATACTTGGGGTTGTATATTGTAATGTGATTCATATGATGGCCCTTTATGGGTGTGTCGTGGCCATTTTATGGGTGTGTGATGAGAGGTACCTAAAATGGTATCGTGGTGAGAAGTTAAAAGATGTTTCGGCATCAGGATATCACAAAGTAGATTCGACAAACCACCTTGACATAGGAAGTTGAGGATGGATTTTCATGATGTTTCTGATGGATTAGATGTTAGTCTCAGGTAGATCATGTTTAATACTAATCTTTCAAAAGGAGTTGTGTGTGACAAATTACTCCAATTTATTGAGATGTAATTGAGGATTCCTGTATTATTGGATTTATTGTGGGGTTTTCTAGTACGAATGATGTGACTAATATATGTACGTGTTGTGTTACATATATCATGTTGTATGGTTGTGTGTGTGTAGTTTTGTGAACTTTTTCAAAGGTTTGTATATTATATATAGATATCTTATTGGATAGATATCTTAACTACAAACGTACATTCATTAGATATATATATATATATATATATATATATATATATATATATATATATATATATATATTCATGACTAGTATAGCTATATTAAATGGGGCGTTTTATAAGCTATAATTAGAAATCAGATAAATGAGAGCATTGGAAAGTTAAAAGAAAAATAGGAATATGAAATGGAAAAAAACCAAGAGGGGTTTGACAAAAATAGGGCGGAATGTCAAGAACTATGAATTGTAAAAAATCACTGAACAAAAACAAAGATGTCTTGAATTGTACATGTTATAGCTAGGTAACAGCAGCTTAGAAAGGCCCTGCAACTTTATTTTTTGAAGTCCAGCTTAGCCAGAAAATGAATGGGCATGGCCGGAAATGGGGTTAGAGAAGTAAAATTGGGGGTCTGGCCAGTCAGGAATAGCAGGATATCCTCAGATTCGACTGCTATTTGATCACAATTTTGGCCGACATTCACAGAATGCAGAAACAGTGCACTATTAGACACTGGGACACTCATAGACATAACTAATAATGTCCAACATATAAGATACACACATGCACACATAATAGATAGCTCTTCGTTTTGAAAAAGGTGAATATATCTTTCGTTGAAAGAAATAAATTCATCTTTTGGGATTTCTTTTTTAATAGACTATGCTAACTTTAGAAAATGATAACTCTTAATACTTTTCTGTGGGATTTGTTAGGAAGAAGATGAAATGTATTGAGTCCACAAAATTATTGAGTCTGTGAGGAAATGTCAAAGGGTAAAGTCAAGAAATTAAGATACAAAAAAACCTTGATGCTACAGCTTCAATACAAAATAAGGAGGGGAGTCCCTCATTGTCCAGGGATGTCTGAGATAAATTAATACATAATAAAAGTGTGTTGATGATAAGACAAAGTCAAGCACACATAAATTCATACATGAAACAAGATCATGGTTTAATTGGTTAAGACACATTCTGGAGTCCAAAAACAGCTTCCAAGTAGAAGGATTATAAAAAATCTAGAAGACGGTTATATCTCCAGCATAGCTATTTCAAAAATTTAACTAAGAATACATTAAGTAACAAACTGGCTGGCTATATTCTTATCTGACTAAACATTCTGTGGACATTACATGCAAATGGAATTCAAAATTAGGATCTAGAATGCAAACCTCAACCACAATAACCATTCTTTAAGATCCTTCCTCACAAATTCCTGCGAGTGATCGATGTTTGGAGCAGCATGAAAATTGTCTCCGCTACTCTTGTTGCCCCTCCCCTGCATGGCAGAAAGATTATATATTATGCATATCAGATTAGCCCAAAAAGATAACTGCATCAATGTCCTACATACTGACAACAAAGGAACTTCCAAACACTTCATCGTTGTCCAATCTTGTTTATCATGAAATACTTGGCATATTGGTTTCCAACTAAAAACTATGGCATCATGAAGATTAGCTTCACATGATGCACATGAGCCTTTGCTTCATATAATTTAGTCATTAAACTTTTTTATTAATTCTTCAAAAACAACTGATTCTATTTATGCAAGGTACAAAACAATCCTGAATTCTCCTGTTCAAAAGATAGGGTAGAGAAAAAAAAAGTAATACCATCATAACCAGAAAACAAGTCTCCAAATCAAGGTGACTAAATTATGATAATCCATTCCATAGTTTCGTGGAAAGCGAGAACTTGCAATACACCACAAGTACCAACTTTATGGCTTTTCATAAAAAGCCAATTCCAGGGGCTGCATATAGAAACATTAAAACTAATAACAATCTACAAATTACCGGAGTTTCGTATTTGTTAACTATTCACAAAGTGTCTCCTCCTCTCGCAAAATCAATCTATGTTAATGTTGAAGCAATGTCATAAACGTAAACAACATAAACCATTCATTTTAGCAAGATTATCCACTCTAGAAATGATTGATAATTATTTTAGTGTAGTCTTTCGAACATAAAGTTATTTGTTATCAATTAATGAAATATGCAAACAACGAAAAAGCAATATAAGATAATCACTGTAATTTGGAATGAACAATACAATGATATGCTTATATAATTAAGAAAAACAAAAAAACTATTACACTTCAATCAATAATTCAAATGTACAGCACTTCCTGGGAAAAGCTAAACAAAGCATGGAATACATCTTCTTTCCTGAAAGCACATTACGAGTTTTGATATGAATTGTTAATTGTTCTCAATTTTGGGATAGAACTTTGACTAACCTATAGTATGGGAAAAAGGTATGACTGAAAGACATTTATCTACGTCCCACAAAAGAAACTAGCTATGTTGCTGATAATATAGAAAAATGTCAAAAATAGATAAGATCTATCCAGTTCTTATAGGATGATTACCAATACTGAGTAAAGAGTAAAGAAAAGAAAGTAAACATCCAAAACCCTCATAAACCTGAAAATGTGGATCATCAGCTACAATTGCACGCTCATCCCAGTTGAGACGACCTCCAAATAAGTTCCAAATACCATTCTGATTCTTAAAGTGAGCACAGCGGTGATTTAAAACAACATCTCCAAGCACTTTGATTCCAACTTCATGAAAACTTTTCACCACATCCTTCAGTTGATCAATAGTTCCATATCTGAAATATAAATAAAACATAACAGTGCATGTCAAGGTTCCTTTTCATGGATATCACAATTATTTTACATCCTGAGACATTCTTTTTTTCATTTCATGCAATGCATAAATCAGAACATAGAATGTTGCCTTCTACTTGAGTCAATCAGTAGGTATAATATTTGAAGGTGCAGCATATGGCATATGCTTTTGAGGGTAAACAACACGCATAAGAGTGGGCTCTCAGCGTAAATATTTAAAGGTAATTGGCACCTAAAACTATGAAACGATTAGCCATTTAAAAGGATTTTAATCAAGTACCTAGAATTCAAATTATATAAATCCTTTGGCATATATCCTTCAGGAGAAACAGACTCCGTCGGTGGTGGTAACCATATCACAGTAAAGCCAAATGATGCCAGTTCTGCAGCTTTCTCTTTAAGCTCCATGTACCATCTTCCAGATTTATGAGATTCCCAATTAAACCCTTGACATAGTATTTCATACCCAGTGCCTGTTCCGGAGGATATTTGTGGAGGCAATTCAGGAGATATTACTATCTTGGATTCAACAGCAGCCTCAGATTCCATAATAGTTTCCTCTGAGAAAGTTGGAACTGAACTTCTAAAGATACTGTAGGCCTCAGCAGCTAACTTTTCAATTTCTTGAAGAATGGTTTCTTGTGCTTCTTTGGATTTTGTCTTTCGATTCTTCTCAGAGGAAATATCTGTCACCAAATGCCTTATTTCATTGATTATTTCATCAGTATATGCAGATATAGATTCCTCTTGACCTGCCTCTTCAGTGACTTCAGTTACTTCCCTCTGCACACTTTCAAATTGGTTGTCCTTGTTGTCAATAATTAAGCTACTAGATCTTGGGATAGGGATATAAAAGTCATCTCCCATATCATTTATCCAAGTACCATCGTTTAGCTTCAAAACAAAAAGAAACCCAGAAAATTCTTCTCCCAAAGAGAGTTGTACTGAACTTCCCACTCCATTGTCTCTTGACTGCAGAAGATGGACAAGTAAACACATCATAAAAACACAGAATTGCATGGAGCTACAATACCACGTTCTGACTGACATAAACGAAATTTCCAAGTTTTCCAAGAGAAAGAAGAAAAAAATTGGGGAAAGGGAATAATTGATAAAACTTTAGAATATAAGGATTATCACATATAAACTTGCATCGGTATTTAGAAGAAGAACTTCAGTAAAATACAAGAATGGGGTAGAGGGTAAAATGCACTGGGTTGGAGAAATTATTTAGACATTAAACTTTAAAGATTAACTGGATCACATAGTTAAAACAGTTACTTATAAGTTAAGACAACTCAAAAAAAGAAAAAAATAGAACATGGATTTGACTTATGAAAACATCCAACATAACTAGAGTTAGGACAAGAACACAAGATTAATCCTTGAAATATTGACACTTAAAGCTTATTAATGCCGAATCTCCCTGGTGTTTTCCCTCCAAAGACCCAACAACTATATTATGAGATTTATCTACAAACTTTTTAAAATGATGGGAAAATCAGGTTTAAAATCCTATCAAATTAACATCTTCCTTGAATATGTCAAAAAATACAACAGCATCACCATTGGAGCAATAGTATTCAAATATATTTCATAACCTAAAAAAGTACTAAAACATTAAAAAAATAAAGACTAATAGTCAGAACTCTACCTGTAATTTAGTTCTTAAAGCTCTGTCCTTAAATGCTATTGTTTCTGGTGGATGAGGAGCAGATGGAATTTCCCACCACCTCAAATCATCCCTACAAACCCCCCAATGAAGGAGAATATCTCCAGGTATGTCTGTTTCTAAATATAAATTATTCTTAGACGTTTCAGAGCACTTCCTAATTGAGACACTGATAGAGTTATCGACAATAATTTCCTTGGTAACAGGAAGCTCTACATAGAAACCTTCTAGTTGACTATTTTCCACTTTTGTATTTTTGGATCCAGTGTTGCCATCTTCAACTTTGTCATGTGTTGCATCTGACTTGAGGAGGATGTTAGATATCTGCCCCAAGGCCCCTAGGAGAGTAAAAGACATGAAATGTGTCTCAGTTCAAGCTCCCCAAAATAATTGTGAAAAGACACAGCTAAAAGGATTAAAAAATTAAAATGGGAAGAGAAAAGGCGTGCCCAACACATTATAAGATCAAAATATGATCATTTCAACATTAAGTAGATAACTGCCTCATTATTGCCAATTTTGTCAGCACAAAGATTAAATACAAGATGACGTTAGGATCTATCCAAGTTTCATTCTTCAGACAAAAAAATATTCTTATTTTCCACAAATTATTGTGGAATACAAAATTGAAAAACCTACCAAAGGGCAAACATTTTCTATTTCCTTTGTTGCAATATCGTTAATGGTTTTTCACTCTATTGTTCATTATATATAACCACCTTAAGAAAAATTTCCTCATTTCTAGAAGTTCAAGGTAACATTACACAAACAGAAACCAGTTGGAACTATGGGCAATAATGTATCATAGAATTATGATTTATTTGGCACTTCAAAAGCCATGAACTGGTAACAATTTCAGAAGAGACAAAATAGAATAAACTTAGGAAGCAGAAATATCACAATATATATTATTTCAAAATACCTGGCCACAAACTAAAACCCTTTTTAGGTCCAATTATATTAGCATCGTCCTTAAGGTAATTAACCAGAGGAACCTTGAAATCTCTTCCTTTGTGTTGATACCATGCACCAGTTTCCTCATCCTGCAATGCATCAACAAGAGCACCAAAATAGGAAAGAAGGAATAAGTACTGAAAGGGAGTAGGCTAGTTTTGTCAAAAGGTTCTTTATGTCAACAACGTATTCAACATTATGAACTAACATCTCCAACTGCTAGCTGTAAAAAATACAAACCTTGAGAACAAAATTAATCGCTGAAATATCATTGTTGGGTTTAAGATCGATCTTGACTTCATGTAAAGCATCTCCTTCAGAAGACGAAGATGATTTCTGCATAGGTGTGTCTATTGCATAGTCCTGAAATTTTCACTTTACACTCAAACTTCTGCATGGCAATAATAAACAAGGACCATATGAGAGATCATGAGAGGACATGAAGCCATGGTCTACCTTAATAGGAATAGATCCAGGTGGTATCATATCCCGAGGAGGTTGATCCCATTCACTGCAGAATTAAGCTTACACCATAATCATATATCTTCATAGAATCTTAGCACTAAGATTTAGTACTTACCATGATGCAAAATACAAAGCACAATCACCCCATATCTCAAAATAAAAATGAAAGCTAATTCAAACACCTTATTTGACATGCCGTACCTTCCAACATCATCCACACGGGAAACTCCCCAATGAAGAATCCATTTCCCTGTTAGATTGCAACCCACTGTAAGCTCCCAGTTTCCCAAATCATTCCCATGATCCAATCTTACAAAGATCTTTCCCTCCACCTGCAGATTCCGTTACAATCAATCAACACAAAAATATCATCAATGCCAAACACCACACTACGTCTATTAAATGACAAATGAAAAAGGAAAAGGCCTTTCAAGTACTGGAGGTTCTCTTTTCTTCCTTGCAAATACAAGTACGAAACTATTTGATACTTTAACAGAATTACCATTCTGTTTGATTGCTCAGAAAACAAGGGAAAACAAAAGAATTCGTGACAATCCCAAAAAAAAATAACATATCAACAACAATCAAGCTGATCCAAACTTTTCCACTTGGAACAAAAATGGTACCACACAGAACTCTAACACCCTTCAACTTGTCCACTATTTCCTCAGAAAAAAATTGACAATTTCTCTTCTGGGTATTCCACAAACTCTCTCTACAAACCAAACACCACTCGAAAAACAAGTGAGAAAACAAAAGAGAGACCAGTTCAGTTCGCTTGATGGGGAAACTCTGGTCGAACAAGACATCAGAAGACTGAAGGGACTCAAGGGTATCAGTGTTTGTAGCAAAAGTCTCAAACTTTGGAGTGTGGAACCTGTGGGGTTTGCAAGAGGCATAGTTATAGCTACAGTAGTTGTTGCTGTAGGAGTTGAAGAGGGTGAGAGTGGAGGAGGAAGTGAGAGAGAATAGCTTTGGCTTGGAGGTGTGAATGGAGGGTTCTCTTTCTCTGTTGACGCAGTGATTGAAGCTGAAGAGAGGGTCGAAGGAAAGGGTGGTGTAGATGCTCATGGTAGGGTGGTTCCTTTTGCAAGGAAATGGGAATGAAGAAGAAGAGGTTGCAGAAAGTGATGAATCAAGCAACTTTGTGTGTGTTTGTTGGATTGCACCAAGTTGGAGGTGTGGACAGAAATGTTTTTTCAAATTAAAGAATTATTATTACATAGTATCTCACGTGTTCTTTCAATAATTTTCCTCTTGGGATGGATGAGATCGATTTCTTTTCTTCTTTTCTCAGCAAAGGAAACCATTACATCATCCAACACCTCAACTATAATTTCAGTTAGATACAATTACTTTAATGCTGAATATTTGATAAGTGGATAGACTTGAGGATTAAATTTATATAGATTTTAGTAGATTTAAAAGAGGGACTTAGATTTTTTAATTAAAATATATATTGTGATATTTAAGTGTAGAATTTGTAAGAATTTATAAGTAATATGATGGATGTAATTAATAATTTAAATTTTTTATTGATTAAATTATAAAATTAAAATTCCACTTTTATGATTAAAATTAATTTAAAATAAATATAATTATTTATTTTTTATTATAATTATTTAAATTATTTTTTTATTTATAATTTTTTTTATTTTTTTTATTTTTATTTTTATATTATATTATTATTTTATAAACTCGTTTTAATTATTATTATAAATATTATTATTATAATTATTATTTATATTTTTTATCATTATTTTTATGAATTAATTTTAAATATTATTGTTTTTGAGTTTTTTATTGTTATTATTTATATTATATATTTATTATTATTATATTATTATTATTATATATAATTATAATAAAGATTTATAATATAATCAATTAATGTAATCGATGTTATAACATAATCGATTTAATCAATAGTGTTATAACTTCATATCATAATCAAATGACAGTGTTATAAATTTATATCATAATCGATAATCAATTATGCTATATAATTGATTATAATAATTATTATATCAATGGATGAATATATTAATATCAATTATGTTAATTGATTAACATATAATATTATTAATTATTATAATTGATTAATTTATGATAATTATTTATATTATCTTTACGTATTAAAATTTCATTTTATCATTATTTTATTAATATTATGATATTAAAGATAATTTTATAATTAAATTAAAGATAACATGATTTTCATTGCATATTCCTTTTTGGAGCAAAGATGATATTTTTATTTAATCGCATAAATCTTTTCTTATCTATAGTCACATAACAGTTAAATAACAGTTAAACTAAACGTGAATGATTTGTGTAAATTCATCTTCATCTACAGTACCTTAAGTAAACATAACATAAACTTAATGGTTTTTGTCATTTACCGTGTTTGTTTTCTATTTCAAACACAAGTTTTAACGGTTATTAAAAATCTATAAACTAATTATAAATAATAATTCGTCATTAGAAAAAAAATATAAATTTATTTTATCCTTTTATTATATGAATTATTTTTCAACAAATAGTATTAATTTTGCAAAAAATATCTAAAACCAGTTATGCATTAAATATAAAATAGTTTTCCGCTTTGACATAAATGTTATGTATGATAAGTTTAAAAATTTTCTTAATTTTTAAAAACAAATATCTCAAAAGTTATTTGTGATTAAATGACACTATTTTATACATTAAGGGACATAATCATCAAAGCGAATATATATTATATAAAAGAAACTAAATTATATTTTTAGTTTTACTTTTCTTAGTTCTTTTATAAAACTGACCAGCTAAAGAATAATGTTTATTTTTTTTAATTGAATACTTTATCTTATAAAAATCAACATAATTCTTTATATTGCCATAGCGAGTCAAAATTATTTTGTCTTGTTAAAATTAACAAAGTTAAGAATCCATTTCCTCGATTGACCTGTCTATAACACACCATGGGTTGCTAGTATTCTTCTTTCCCAAGTTAAAAACTCAAATAGGTTCCTATGGATCAATTTTTCTCAACAATTTCTCATTTATCTACTATCATTTAAGATGGAAGTTATTTGCTTTATAATTGAAACACGTTTTATCTTTTCAGTTTTCAATTTTTTCATCATCACCATTCACTCATAATCCTTCATTCTTTATCTAGACAAGGTTTTGATTTTTACATGATCTTTTAAACTCACTTTCTAACACTCCATTCAAGTTTTCACATTCAAAGTGTACGTAATCGGCAAATTTTTCAAATTGGTGTAATTTTTTTTTTAAATTCCTGAAATAGTGCATTTTTTATTTATTTTCAGATATAGATAAATCGTGCATAGGAAACACACACAATATCATTATAAAGAAATCGTGGCCCTATTATAAGATTAAATCGTGTATAAAGGTAAATCGTGCATAAGAGACATGATATCATTGTAAAGAAATGGTGGCCTTATTCCATGATTTTAATATAAAATTAAATGAAATAGTAAAAGAGGACACGATCTTAATTTATTAGATGAAATTGTGCATCTAATATTTCAATTAATAAATTAATTAATATAGTGAGAATATTGTACGATTTTTAATAGGGTTGATATTCTCCACCTATTCCTCTTCTGTTTTATTTGACAAGTGTGATGTATTGCTAATGTGCAACTAAAATAAATGCACAGTTACAAAAGTAGTTTTAATTATTGATAAAAATAATTGAAATTAAATTGAAACAAATGTGAAGTTAATTTGAAATTAAACAATAATATGGTTGAGGGGTAATTGTTTAAATTAAAATAAAAAATGATATTAGTATGAGATTTATATATTGAACTAAATTAAAAGTAAGTTTGATTTTGAAAAGAAAAATTAAATTAAATTAATATTTAGTAATAAAATATATTTAGCAAAATTACGTTTAAGTTTGATATTTGAATTTAGTTACTAATATAAAAATAATTTAAAATAAAATTAAGATTTAGCCATAAATTTAGAATGAAAATTTTGAAAATATTATATAATTTTTTAAATAAATTTATTGTTAGTTTTTAAATTATATTTATTACTAACTAAATCTATTTCATATATTAATAACTAAATTCATAACATGTTACTTTTTTTCACAGTAATCACTCTTCTATTCAAATTAAATTAAATTTTTTACATTTATTTTAGTTACACATTAGCAATATATCACACCTTTCAACCAAAACAGAAGAGGAATGGGTGGAGAATATTAACCCTATTAAAAATCCTACAGTATTCTCATAATTTCATCTAGTAAATTAAGATCGTGTCCTCTTTTACTATTTCATTTAATTTTATATTAAAATCATGGAATAAGGCCACAATTTCTTTATAATGATATCATGTCTTTTATGCACGATTTACCCTATACACGATTTACCCATATCTCAAAAAAAATTACACCAATTTAAGAAATTTGCGGGTATGTAATCAAATTGATAAGCTCTAATAAATATACGAATCAACTAATTTTTAAGTTTTGAAAAATAAATTGTAAATAAAAATTATAGAAGGGTTTTTTTTCCGGGGTGTTATGCTCCATCACATATAAGCATCATTACAATATAAACTTGCTCTGCTTCCATTCGTGTAGAAACAAATTTTGACTTCGTTGCTTTGGGCAAAATTAAGAAACCTTTTTCGATTTTGGAAAAAAACAAAACAAGACTGAGAATTGTTATTTGTCACGATATCTATATGAATATAATATTCAAGATCCAGAATCAAGATGATAAAGTGTTTGGAATGGAATGGAATGAAATAGAAAGTTCAAATGCTACTTTGTAAGCATCTTGTTTGCAAAGTAAATGCCACTTTTTTCAGAAGGGACACAAAGTAGAGGAACCAATTTTAAGCCTAGGGTACATATATTAGTGAGGCAAATGAAGATACTAGGAAGGTGAAATTTAAGTTTATTCAATATTAGGATTATTTACATATATATTTATATTATATGTTAATATTATTTCAAATCGATGAAGGATTTTCAATAAAAAAAATAAACTTCATATATATAAGAGTTTATAAGCAACGTCCATAAATAAAATAACTACATTACTTTATTCAGAATAAAAAATAATAAAATAAAATACATAAACAAAAAGAAAATTAAATAACTATCCTAAAGGATGTTTAGTTGCATTTTTATTTTCTAATTCCATTTTACATTTTCACTTTTAAAATGGAGAGTGTTACTTTGTTTTGATATATTTGCTTTGTTATAGTATTCTTTTTAACTGTACTGTGATATAAATTATGTGTTTTTAATTTAACTTTAGTATATATTATATCATGCAATATATTTTTCTTAGCGTTTATTCGGTTAACTTCGTGTATTGTTTGGTTAACTTCTAATTATTGATTAAATATAAATTTTTCTTCCAAATTTAAGTATTGTATTGTTGAGTTATAAGGTAGTATGAGATACATATGGCGTCTTGTCATCACTGAGAAAAATTTGTAAATTTGAAAATTGACACATCAACCTATAAAACAGTTAAGAACTAATTGTTTAAAGAATAATAATACATTAACACTGTCAACAGTATTTTATGTTCATTTAATATTGAAAAATAATATTATTTTATTAAAATATTATATTTTATTATAAAAAGTAGAGGTGAGATAGGTGTAATTTTTCTACGGGAGTATTAAAGTATATTTACTCTTGTGCAAATGGTTTAAAAAAGAAGGAAAAAAAAGTTAATCCTTGATAAATAAAGAGCATTTGTGTCAGTAATCTAGTGCCATGTGCGTTCAAATAAAATCTGAAAATAAGATACTACAATTATTGTTTCAATGCATGTACGTAAAGTAACATCTATTAGATCAATGGTTTCAAGTAAAGCTGATAATTATCCCTTTTGTTGCTGGTGATTATCATTTGACACAAAAACAAATTTATAAGAGATAACTAACAAAATACCCTCTTCTTTTAATACGTGGTGTCTGTGTTGAATGTTTTGAGGAAAGAGAGAACAAATGAAATTTGTCCGAAGAAATGTCTTTATGTGAGGGCAATGTCTAGAAATTATATAACTAAATTCATTTAATTACAGAATCTTTTATTTAAGTCTTATAATTAAAAATTTGTAATATTTTATTTTTAATATGTAGACTGATAAGTCCATTCAATTTATTCTCTAGCAAAGACTATTCTTAGATTAAATATGAACAAGTTTAATTTTTAAAAAAATGTTTAATACCAATAATTACATAAATTGTTAATAATGATTTAGAATTTATATTACGTCATACTTTTAGTAGAGGATGATTTTTATATAGTTTTTTTTTTTTTAAGAAAATATAGACTACTATAACATTTTTTTAGTTTTTCAGTTCTATATTCAAATAAAAAAATTAGATGTGATTTCCTATTTAAAAAAGTCCAAATTGAATTTTAATTAAAGATATAAAACGGCCTAGTATATAAAAAATTTATCCATACATAAATGTTTGCTGTTACTATCAACATTTATACCAAAATATATTTTGTAATACGTCAAATTTAAATTTAATTTGTAATTATAATAGAATATATAAAGAGACAAATAAAAGATTCGTTTATTTCAAGGGCAAATATAAAGAATTAAGTGGTATAATGTTTCTCTCTCATAGAAGGAAGAATAACAACTTCTTATGAATGTGTGTCCATGAATGATATATATTGTGATTGAATCTTCTTTCATCTCTTATTGATAAATATATATATATATATATATATATAATGCATGTTATAAATAAAAAATACATTAAACCATAAAAAAGTTGAGATATCATTTATGTTTATGACATAAATTGTGTTGGACAATTCAAATCAAATTACGTATATAAATTACATATAATCTTATGTAAACAATATAAGTGCAATAATAAAAACTGAAAACATAAAAAAGGAAATAGTTAAACTCAAGAAAAATCTTTGCACGTGATAAGTTATACAGTAACAATATTGAAAAGAGAATAAGTACAAATTGCAATATTTTTTTACTGATTTTTCTCTACTTAGGACTAATTCATTATAACTAATCAAATATTGTTAGCAACTTCCTCATACTCATACAACACATGTATTCTTAACTCTAAAAACTTATCTCATAGATACTTCTTAAAAATAGTCGTTATATCTTGGCTTCTTTATTTTTTATTCTTTTTCTTGTTCAATAAAATGAATAATAGGAAATAGTCATACATTAAATGTTTTTATTGAAGTTGCTAATAATCATTCAATCTTTTGTTTTTCTTTATATTCTCAGTCTTGTTAATTTAATTTCTTTTTTTTTTTCTTCTGATAAGCTATGCTATTTATCAGTCACAGTGTGCTGTTCATTTTTTTTTCCAACTTTTATCACATTAATGTTGTAGGAGATTATAGGTAGATTTGACGCAATAGACTTTTAGATATCTTCTTTTTGGAAAGTGCGTTTGATATAGAAACTTTATACACTTTTCCAAATTTAATCTTTGATAATACTTTTTCTTATGAAGTATCATTAATTTATATTTTAGAGTATAATTCATGTTTACGAAACAGTATTAATAAGATGAAGATTAACTCGTTTATATATTATAAATTAATTTTTATCTCTAATAGATGATATAATAGATTTAAATTTTCATTGAGATAAACTTGTGATGATTTTATTATAATATTAATAAATGAATTTAAAACTAACGCATTTTCACAAAAATAATTTAATAAGATTAAATTCTTATCTAATTATATATTAAAAATTGATTTTATTTATAATTGATGTAAAATTTAAGAATACTTATAAACAACACATTATAGCTAAAAGAAGTTATAATCTATACTTGTAATGAACAAGAAAGACTAAAAAAGACAAATTCTAACTATGATGATTTGTTGTTTAATAAAAAAATCGAATAATTGTTTTACACACTAACAAGACTTTACTAATATTTGAATATGTATGAAGAAAAAGAAAATTCTATAGACCAAGAGAGAAACAAAATATTTAACCTTCCATTTATGCGAGAATGTGATTAGCAGAACCCATGGTTTTAGATAACCATCTCCCATGTAGATATTGAAGTACTCCAACTGTACCCATTTTAGCTCTATGAGGGTTATAACTTCCATAAATTTAGTTTTAAGAAAGTAGCCTTCCCCGGGAACCATATATCTTGTGAGTTAAAATTATTAACATTATTATTCAAGCTATTGAAATTGATGTACTTAGTTTTGTTTAAATATTTTATTTTAATATCATTGAAAAATAACTTTTACTCTTATGAAAAAATAAAAACTTGTGGAAAAAAGTGACATAACGGAGAAGAAGAATTATGTAGGAGAGCACAAGTCAACAAAATTTTGTTATTAAAATATTTAAAACCACATGTTGTTTCATGAAAAAAAAAAATGAAATAAGAAACTACTGCCTAGTAGATAAACCCACATTTACTTTTAATCCCTTCTATTATTGTAATTGAAAATGTTTTTTTAGTAAACTAACATTTGTGTCCCTAGAGTATATAAATGTTGTTTAATTAGCCATGGAAAGGATTTTGGTAAAATTCAAGTTTTCAAAGTTGTGTTCCCTTAACAAGAAAGTAACTTTGCTAAGTTATGTTCACTTTGTCAATTTAATATTATAATGATATAATTTATTTTGGTAAGTCTTATATTTAAATTGAAACTGTCACAAAAATAAAAATGAGTAAAATTATTATTTTATTCTTAAAAATATTGTTATTGGTATTTAAATCTCTCAAAGGAACTTCCAAGTAGCATGTTTATATAATTTGTAATTAATACATTTATATTTCTATCACTCCTTGTTAATATTAGTAAGGGGAAAATTACTACTTTTATGCAATTTCTTTTTATATTTATTATAATAGATAACTTTTTTATTTTAAAAAAATGATAAATCGTGTTACGGTGATATAATTTCATGTAAAGAAGTTGTATGACAAGAATACAAAACACAATTTCAGTGAGTACAAGAGAAAAAAAGAAATCATACCAATGTGACACGATTTTAATAAAAAAAAATAAAGTTAAAACAACCTGACACTATTTCAGTAGACCAAACTAATGCATGAATGAATGTGTGATAATTAATACACATAGTTAATTAATTATTTGAGAATACCAATTTAATTATTTTAAGTGCATGTGAGAATTAATACAAGTTGTTTCACATTAATAGGATTTTAACCCTTGAAAGGAGGCAAGATTTTATTCATTTTGATAAAAAAAATAAAATTGTCCATTATTGTTATTAGGGAATGGGATTTGACTGGTAATAACTTTGTTGTTATTATAAACTTTACATGAGAGCCTAAATTAAAAATATTAATTACAATAAATTATGAATTATTAAAATAAATGCGTTTAAAATTGTAATAAATAAGAGCTGATTTTTGAGTATTTTTTACCAAAATATGACATCATAGTTAAAATTACAATAAAATTAAACTTTGGAAATACAACCAGAGTTCAACTAACAAATAAAATAAATCTATAAAATACAATCATATCTAATTACATCCAAAATAACTAAGATAATAACACAAGTCCATGCATATTAAAAAAAAACACACACACATTTGCATTTTAGTTCGGAAGATAATAAGAAGCATATGAGATAGACCTAAATTGAGTTCATATCCTTTGGGTTTAAGAAAAGTATGTATAATGGTCTCTCTAACTTTCTTTTTATTTTTCTTCTTCAAAATTGCATCTAGCGTAGTGATAGCACTATCTTGTTCATATTTTTTACGCTAATTGTGTTTTTTAACCCTTTCTTTTATATTTATTCTGTAATTTTAATAGAGATTTGTATTTTTAGTAAGAAATAAGTATTTTAGTGTAAATATGTTAATAGAGTATTTTTATATAGATTTTAGTTGGTGATCATTTAATTCATTGTTTTGATAAGATTTTCTGAAATTAAACTCTGGTTTCATATGGTTAAACAAGGGAAAGCTTTGATGAAGAACTGGACAATAAAAACATTATTTGGGAGATTTGAGTACTGAGAAGAATAAAGAAAAATGTATACGATGTAGCCTTTAGAAATTTTTATACGGGCATTTTCGTCAAAGTAATTTTTTTTTAGAAGTCAGAGGGTAATTTTGTAATTGCGCATGACATTAAACTGGTCACGTGTAACTCTCTTTCTTTTGGGAACAATTAATCTTGTTTGGTTATAAATTGATTATGAGGATCTCAAGATAACAATAGTGCAATTATTAGGATTTAAATTTCAGTATTTTAGTTTCTCTTTTAGATTTTTGTTTACAAAATGGTTTCAAAGAAATAAAGCTAAGGTTTTCGAGTTTTTCTTTTTCTTTGTTTCTTATTATACTGCTATCGACTATTCATTTTTCGTTCTTTTTGTTTTTTTTTTTTTTTTTTTTTTTTTTTTTTTTTTTTTTTTTTTTTTTTTTTTTTTTTTTTTTTTGTTTTTTTTTTTTTTTTTTTTTTTTTTTTTTTTTTGTTTTTTTTTTTTTTTTTTTTTTTTTTTTTTTTTTTTTTTTTTTTTTATTTTTTTTTTATTTTTTTTTTTTTTTTTTTTTTTTTTTTTTTGTGCTTATTTGTGTTTACATTTTTAGTCTATCGTTTTAATTTTTAATTTGAAATTTCTTATTCAGTAGTAATTCCTTTCTTTATGGGTTTCTTAGTTTCGATTTATGTTTGTTCAAGTTTAGAGTCCATCAATCATTTGATTATATGTTTCTCTTGGTTAAAATTTAGTTAGAAATACTTTAGAGTTAGGTTCAGATGAATTTTAGTTTTCAGTTTTAGAGAATAACTTGATGATTGGCATTTCATGATAATTTTGGGATTTCTTTCCCTCGTTTCTTCTATATTCTCTGATTTCTTTTATTTTTTTTCCTTTTGATGTTTTGGTAATTGTAATATGTTAGTTTGAAATTTTTTAAGTTTCTGTCCAATAGTGTATAAAATCCTTCATGAGTTTTGTTCAATCTCAATTTATATTTATTGATTTCTAAATTTTATATTTGAAGTTTGTACCCATGAACCGATTGGTCGTGGGATTTATCTATTCAAATAAATCTGATGTGAATTTCTTTGCATGCAAGGATGAAATAAGATTGATTAGGTTTATGGAGAATGAATCACTATTTTGGGAATTTCTATTATATGTTTACTTTGTATAGATTCCCTTATGCTGTTTACATTTCTTCAATTAGTTTCTTTGTAGTTTGATTCTTGAATTTTCTTTGTGCGGTTTAAAATTCCATTTTAGTTTTTCTTTCTTTAGTTAATTGTTTATATTAGTTTTAATTTAAACTCTATTTTATAATTTCTCTTTCCAATTTATAAAATAATCAACCTCATAATTGTAATTTGTCAAAGAAAGAAAATTCTTCAATGAACAGACTTGTATTTCTTTGGATTCGGCGTAGATTAATCCTATATTATATTAGGAAAAACTTAGTTTTATTTTGAAAATAGGTTGCTACTAACAGGTCATCAAATTGATGTTGTTGCTTAGGAAACATAAACCATTAATATGTCTTTGTTTTTTTGTTTCGTACATATTTTCTATTTTGTTCTTAATTTAGCCTTCTTCTTTTTTATTTTGTTTTGTGTGAATGTTGATAGTCATTTAAATTTTTAGTGAGTTTCAATTTTATGATTTTATTTGCGAATATGAGTTTGGATTCAATTTCATTGAATAGTCAAATTACATATGAGAGTACTTTTCATTCTTTTATGATCAACAACATAACCATGAGTCATAACATGAATAATATTATATAAGTCCATTTGTGAATCATATCATAAGCATGATTTTGAGCAGCATCTGTAACCTTATGTGCCACATTTTGAACAATCAATGCAATCATATTCTAATTAGTGCTTTTGGCAGCCTTCGTAGTCATGTTCTTAGCCAAATTATAACCAATTCTATTTTGATCAAAATAACCATTTTTAGCCTTGTGAATCATATGTTTTTTCAGAAAAGTTCAATACCACCAAATGAAGAATTAGTGCAAGCTGATATCGGGCCAACTACTTCGTTAGAGGAATTGATGAAAAAAATGGTTACACATAGCTAACCTTTTGAATAAAATCTTTGTATCTTGTGAGTCTTTAAAATATAATGTTCCATCCTTGAAACTATTAAATTTTTTTTATAACCTTACTTGAAGTTACAACAACATAGATCAAAGAATTAGTATCATTCAAGTTTGGAGGAGAATATTGTCATAAAAAATATTTTTGACAAAATAAAAGAAAAATAAACTTTTAGATGGTAAAATAAATAAATTTGGGGAAAAGTTTTATAGTTGGTTGAAATAAAATGAGAGTAAAATTGTTGAAATTATTAATTGATTTAATTGTTTTCTTTACTTGGAGTATTTTGATTATCTAGAAAAACTATTTTTCTTTTTAGTCCAACCACACTACAAGCCAGTAAAAGTTTTCGTGATGTTGCATGTTTTGAAGAATTTGACTCTTCAAATAAAAAGCAAAGTTGAATTGTGGAAATTAGTGATAAATGAGAGAAACAAACATTTTGAGAGATTGAAATGCTTGAGTGAAACACTTGTGGTGAGATCGAGAGTGAAACATACAATTACATTTGAATACCATGATTGAAAATTTGTGAGATCCAACTTTTCATTCATGAATTGATTTGTGCAAGAGCATACTTAGTTAAGATGATGTGATTAGTTAATTGGTTTTTCATTATGGAATAACTTTTGTTTGTGCTAAGTTATCTTTGCTTAAGAACAAGTAAGGTGTTAAGTTTGGGAGAGTTTGATAGAGCAAATTTATATGATATTATCGATCCATTCTTATGTAAAAAATCATCGTTTTCTATACTTAGAACTTGTTTAATTCTCAATTTTAAGCAATTTTTATCAATAATTGATTGTGAAAGTCAAAATACGGATTTAATACTAATTCGATCTTTTTTATGGTGAAATTGATCAAGAAAATATTGGATGAGAAGAATTAGGATTGAAGTCTTGAAGAAGTGCGAAAAAGAACCAAAGAGTAGGCAAATGACCAGCTTAGCCACATAAGTCCGACTTGGGAAAACCCAAGAGCAAGAAGGCAGAAATGTGCCTGGAGCAGGAGACTTGCGCCCAACACATGTTGGACTCTAATAATGAAGTACTAACAGAATCCAGTGCTGACCTGGACCGAGTACGAGCATCAATTTTATAATTTTATTTAATAAGATTTTAGAGTTATAGTTAGATATCTTTTGCTAGAGAAGAGAACGAAATTAACTATTGAAAGCATCTTTAGGCTTTATTTCGAGTAATTTTCTTATTCTATCATTCTTCTTATATTGTTTGGGTTCTTCGTGCCTATGAGGAGCTAAATCACTCATTATTAGGGTTAGGTTAAACCTTTCTGAACTCTTATGTAATCATATTTGGGCTTATATTATGTCTTATCATAAATGTTTTTTTCTTTTAACACATCAGTATATTAATTTTATGTTTATGCTTGTTATGTGAATCCATAACTCAATCATTAATTCTTAAGAGCATTGAAAAATATCTTTTGAATCTAGAACTAAATTAATTTACTGGGTGAAAGATCGTGTCTAGGAATAGAGCATGATTCATTTGTTGTCAATTAACATCCTTGTGTGAATGTAAGATTTATCTATATAATTGATCAAAAAATTGAAGGTTAATAGATAATCCCTATGCTTTTCTGTTGGGGAATCAGGTTTGAGTACTATTGTGGATTGACATTGATTATGGTTAAAAAAGAAGATAAGTTTTGTTATACGAGACTGAAGATTGGTGAAATCTAACCCTAGCAAGTTCACCGTATTAATGTTAATCATTTTTCTACCTTCAATTGTTGATAAAAATACAAAATATTCTTTTAATTTATACATACATTATAAATTTATGAATTTGTTGTAAATCTGAATTTATTATAATTTTTTGAATTATTTTATATTACACAAATCTTTTGAAAAGAACACTAATTTTATTACTTGTTACGTTGTGACTAGTTCAATTGTCATCATTTAAAATATTTGCTAACATTTTGGTCATTATTTATTGAATATGTGAATGACGTATACATCTAGGAAATATAACAATTAATAAGTGTGTTTCTATGAGTTTATAACTTATGACTAATAAATATGCAAAAACTTGTTTGTAATGATGTACTTTAATTTGCAGGGTTAAGGCGACTTATTGGAACTTGAAGAGGATGCTTCAAAATAGTATGAGAGACTTGTGTAATTGTTTGGACATAATAAGCAATGTCATAACCTTTCATCAATGAAATTAAACACATCATTTGAGAAGAGTCTATATGTTGTGTGGCATACATTTAACGTGACTTTGTAAAAAATTTAAAGGATTTATCTTTAAATATGTATTTATTCATATTGTTAAAGAGTATGGTCAAATTAGGTAAGTTGGTGTTGATAGTGAACATTGTGACTGCATACTTATATATACTCATAGTCTACCATGTGCATATGAATCAGTGAGATATGACCTTGACAACATACTGATAAACCACTTAATCGCCTCTGGTTTTCAAAATAAAGTTGAGTTCCCATATGTACTATAGGATCAACCCAAGTCATTTCCCTAGGAAACTTAACACTCATCAAATTTAGTTATCAACTTCTTTCTTTGCAAAAATTATCACATAATGGATTTTGTATTATGAACTGAAATGGTAAAAAAGATCAACCTAATGACAATTTGAAATTATAGTGAAACTAACCTGCAACTACTAACAGTGAATCAGTAATTTGTTCATCCTAATTAAAATTTCAATCATGAGTTTAACCCTAACTACTATAATCTTCCAAAAATTAAATGTTGCACAAACACGAAATACTTACTCAGTATGCCTATCTAGTAGAAATATACACTAAAATGGATCATTGAAAGTCAAATTTAGTATAGCAATTAACTCTAACGCAAAGATATTGGAAGAAACAATCAACATGAGAAAAAATAGAACTAAGAGTGTAAAACTTGAAATCACTAAACAAGGACAAATACAAAAGAATCAAGATATAAACGTTCAGTGAAAAATGAAAATTGCTCACATTTGTAACAGAATCAAAAAGAAAACCTAGAAGTGACTACTTTAGTCCAAACACTAATTCTAATCGGTGAAACTTCTTGTAACTGTTGAATAAGAACAATTTCTAACATTGGAATAAAAGATTAAATACAAAACAATGAAGAAATTAAAAAAATTCAGCCAAAACAAGAAGAACACAATACTAATTTTTTTCTCCTTCCTCCGTTCGAAACCCTTTCTCCCAAAATAACAATGAACAATGAAAGGTAAAGTTGTTGAAAAAGTTGCTTTATTTTCTGAAATCCTTTGTTCCTTTTATATCCTATACATTAGAACTTTCTACAAAGTACACATGCCTAATCAAATTCCATGTAGAATTCCGAAATTGCCCTTCCATCTTCTCAAATTTCTTTAACAGATACACCCTTCATTTTTCCAATAATATCCTTCCTGTCTAGCACTATCTCATTCCAGCAAGCTTGCAATATTGCTCGAGATCCTTGAATTGATCTAAACATTTTAACAATCATGGATTAGAAATCTATTAAGTATTTATTAAAACAAAAAAAATTACAAACTTTTATTAAATTGTCTATATTTTCTCAAAATACAAATTCTTTAGTTAAAAAATGAAAATAACAACAAAGATGTATGCTAAAAATATGCAATTAATACAAAAAAGAGTGAAACAAACAAGTGTTATCATATCCCCACACTTAGACTTTTTGCACTTCCAAGCAAAAACAAGAAAAGAAAATCCAACCAAGTTGTCCAAAAATTTTAGAAAACTCAGGAATATATCAAAGCAGTGAGCAAAACAACATATTCATTAGTCAAAAATTTCAATCTTTTATCCTTCAAGCATCTGATCCACACATCAACTTTAGAAAATTTTTCAATCAAAATCAATTATGGAACAACTTCTGATAGACTCCTCAGAGTAAGTGTTTCACTCATCCTCTCAAAGTGTTTAGGTACAATGTTTACAACTCATCACTCCATAATCATAACCATTACCATAGGCTTGAAAAGTCTCTAAATTCCACTATTCACTCCACACGCACTCAAGATCAAAATGACTTCTTCTAAGGCTTGTAATGTGACCAAGGTTATGATGGTAAATAGAAAGGATGTAGGGCTTAAAACCTGAAAAAATTAAAGAACCATGGGGAATTGATTTTCAAAGATTAAGTAGAAGGTTATCTCAATTTAGCTCAAACCAAATTCCTTTGTTTTATTTTTCCTGTCTATATTTTTTTTTCATTTATCTTTTCAACATTTTTCATGTCTTTTTCTTGATCTTTTTTTTAGTTTATAATCATATATACCAAACTACTTTTCTCACTTCTATATTTTTTTTTCATATAAACACTTTTTCAATATTTCTCAATGAGCTTACAATAACATCCTCACACTTATCTTCTGAACCATTTCCCAAAACAATTCCACAACTCCTTAAAATTTCCAGATTAGGGTTATCATGGTTTTTCAGGCTTTAAGGCTTGTAATGAGCTAAAAATCATCAAGAAAAGGTCAATAAGGCTCAAACAGGGGTTCAATGGAAAATGATACAAGGTGGGTAGTTTGGCTAAGTGCCTGAAAAATAAAAAATGGCCTAAATAATCTCAAGAGTACATGTAGATAAAACAACTTCAAAAGAGTCAATGCAAGTTCTAGAATGGCTACAACTATGAATGAATCACCGCAAAAAGAAATTAGGCTCAAATTTGACTAAGGTTAATGTTATTAAAATTGTCCCAAAAATCCAATTTTTTCATGAAAGATTATCTAAACTCTATCAACAACAAGTAATATGTAAGAAAATCCAAAAGAAGTGGCAGAGGACCCATAAAATCTATTCCCCACACGTTAAAAACCTCACAAAAAATCAGAGGCTGCTGTGCCATTTCATTTTTCATAGTGATGTTCCCTCTAGGTCTTTGACAACTCTCACAGTTAGTCACAAAAATATAAGCACCTTTAAAAATTGTTGGCCAGAAAAATCCACTATCTAAGACCTTTCTAGCAGTTCTCTAGGTCCAAAATGACCACCTATAGCATAGTTATGACAGCAATTTAGAATATGGGGAATTTCCTGTTCAGTAACACATCTCCTAATCACTTGATCACTAGAAAACCTCCACAAATAAGGGTCATCCCACATGTAATACTTAGCATCAGACTTCAGTTTGTTAGCTTGCGATTTTGAAAAATTTTCAGGCACAACAGAAGAAACCAAGTAATTCAATATATTAGCAAACCATGGTGCAGTAGTTACAATATTCAGACTATACAAAAAATCATCAAGGAATTTATCAGAAATTGGCACCTGGTCTACCTTACTTTCTATTCTACTTAAATGGTTAGCTACCAGGTTTTGCACAGACAAATTAAATGTTGTACAAACACGAAATACATACTCAGTATGCCTATCTAGTAGAAATATACACTAAAATGGATCATTGAAAGTCAAATTTAGTACAACAATTAACTCTAGAGCAAAGATATTGGAAGAAACGATCAACATGAGAAAAAATTTCGAACTAAGAGTGTAAAAATTGAAATTACTAAACAAGGAGAAATACAAAAGAATCAAGATATAAACATTCAGTAAAAAATGAAAATTGCTCACAGTTGTAACAAAATCAAAAAGAAAACCTAGACGTAACTACTTCAATCCAAACACAAATTCTAATTGGGGGGTGAAACTTCTTGTAACTGCTAAATAAGAACAATTTCTAACGTTGGAATAAAAGATTGAATACAAAACAATGAAGAAATTAAAAAAAAAAAATAGCTAGAACAAGAAGAACACAATACCAATTTTTTTCTCCTTCCTCCGCTCAAAACCCTTTCTCCGAAAGAAACCCTTTCTCCGAAAATAACAATGAACAGTGAAAGGTAAAGTTGTTGAAAAAGTATTTTTTTTAAATCCTTCGTTCCGTTTATATCCTATACACTAGAACTTTCTACAAAGTACACATGCCTAATCAAATTCCATGCAGAATTCCAAAATTGCCCCTTCCATCTTCTCAAATTTCTTTGACAAATATGCCCTTTATTTTTCAAATAATATCCTTCCTGTCTAATACTATCTCATTCTAGCAAGCTTGCAATATTCTTCTAGATCTTTGAATTGATCTAAACATTTTAATAATCATGAATTAGAAATCTATTAAGTATTTATTAAAACAAAAAAAATTACAAACTTTTATTAAATTATCTATGTTTTCTAAAAATACAAATTCTTTAGCTAAAAAATGAAAGTAACAAAAAAGATGTATGCTAAAAATATGCAATTAATACAAAAAAAAGAGTGAATCAAACAAGTGTTATCACATACCACTAAATGCAATGCATGTTATGTGGACTATATTTAACTTTTCTTATATATGTCATAAGGTAAGTCAATGTTCAAGTTATTTATACAACATAAATTTAATGTCATTTTTGAAATATTTAAAGGATTGACATTGCTAGTAAAGTTACAATTAAAAGCAAGTTATGTGAAATTGCATATCTAGATATGATTTCATTGTGTTCACCACTGGACAAAGTTAGGACCAAAGGATCATAAAAAAATTCAAGCTAGTAAGTTTGCCAGGTCTACGAAGCATGACCCATCATATTTTGAACATGTAGATGTCATCTATTTTATGCATGATAGTTCTTCTACATGAAAGTCAAGTAAGGACAAATGAAAAACTAAAGTTACCATAAACATTAAACAAGTTCTCATGTTAGATAAGTTTCATGTCATATATCACCCATATAGAGTTGATTTTATTGATGTGAATGTTGATGGTCATTGTAGTTATCACTTCAATTGGTACAATGTTGAAAATGAGTGAAGAATCATGGCTGCTTTTGTGAATAGATCTATTTAAAGATATTGGTCGGTGATGAGTCATTATTTTTCCTTATTTAACTTATCTTTCTGTACCTATTTTGATTACTGATTTGTGCTTAATTGTCTATTATTTTCTCAATTTCACTATTTGAGCTTCATTTACCAAAAAATCGTAATTTTAATTAATTTGGATTTTCTGAGCTAATTTTATTATTATTTTCAGGGCAGCTTTGAAATTTTATTGGGCTTGGAAATTAATTCTGGAATTGAAGAGGAGCTGCCACATCACCACTAGATCCATATTAGATTTTATTTTCAGTTTTTATTTTCAATTTTTATTCATTGGGTCAAAATTGAAAAATAGAGGCCCATTAGGTTTAGTGTTGAGTGCTAACTTAGGTTTAGCGGTTATGAGAGGGAAGGGGCGAACACACAAGGAGACAATGCTTTATTCTCAGATTTTAGGGGATTCCAGTGGGTTCTCTCTGAAAAAACTAGTTCTGTATTTATTTTCTTTGTAATTACGTTCTATTTTTGTTTTCAGTTTAATTTCGTTCCTGTTTCACTTTCGTTTTGTGTTTAATCTCCGTTTCCTTCTTTCAAATTTAATGAAAGGTTAATTTATAAGGTTATCCTTTTGATTCAGATTGCAATGAAGTTTTGAGGTTGTTGTTGTGTTGATTTTGCTCTCCTCGTCTCTTAACTCTTCATCATTTTATTTTCGTGCTCAATGCTTTTATTGATTCACGCTTAATGTTTCATTTAATATGAAAATTTGTGTCTCTGTTTATGCTTAATGGAGTGAATCACGGGTTGCTAGGATGGAATGAATGATATATGTGAATGCTTAATTTACATAAGGAAAACTTGTGTTAATTCTCACTTTGTTAATTAATCGGATTGGAATTAAGGTTCAGTAAGTTGAGCATAAATTTATGTATCATGTGATAAGCATACTGCAATCTAATCAAGGGGGTAATCTAATTCAGTTAAGGAAATTTAATTCAGTTATTGGTTTTTATTTTATTAAATTTGATTATTTCACAAAACCTCCCCCTTTTGTGTAATTAATCCTTTGATAGAAAACTAGGTCCTTGGGAGACGACCTAGGAGTCACTTCCTACTACTGCATTTATTTGACTGGATATAGTTTCAATCAGTCGGTATCGTGATAAATATGTGACAACATTAGGAGGTTGCAAATGAGTAAACTAGGTGAAAAGGTCATTACTTGTGGATAATATGACAATGATAAGTATTTTATAACATAAAATGTCATTCTTTTTTTTTTATTTTATAAAATGATACTTCATTCCTTAATAAGTGTTTATGTCATTACATGCTAATGTAGATCAATGGATAACTATACTTGATATAGGATATGTGATTGCAAGCATGTATATTGTTGTATTAATGCATTTATCATTGACAAAAACACAACAACATTCTGATTAAAAAGTAAACATCCAATAAATAGTAGTCCACATCAAATTATTGGTCTTGGACATGTTTAGAAACACATTTTGTTTAGGTTTATAAAATAGATGTATTATTAAATGTGTATGGTACCTTTATCATTGAATGTGTACGTTTATATTGACTATGTAGGTAAAGTTGAAGGATAATTGTTTGATAACAAATGTAGACATACTATGGTCTATTTATTGTTATTTGAAGGCTAAGTTATAGTTATCACTATGTGTTGGTTGGATGCAAGTATTTTCGCAATTAAAAGGAGATAAACATGATTATGTTAGCATTGTCGATGATTGACATGTATATGGTTTGTGGATTCTAAAATAAAAATAAATGGTTAGACTTTTTCAATTTTCATACGCAATACTTAATATAATACACAAGCTATCAACATTTACATAAAAAAGTGCAACAATCATCATATTACTTTAATGAATACAATGAAGTGCATAACAAGTATGGAAAATTGAATACATAATATGCAAAATCAATAAATATTCAAGTATACTAAACATAACTAAATACATTTAATAAATTAGCTACTCAGTTTATGTTGTCTTCCACATACAACACATAGTCATCTAGTATACACTACACCCTCTTCGATCACTCCTTCCTATACAAAAGTTTATTTTTATACATATCTATAGTCAATTATCCTCTTAAGTATTAAGTATTTATGTGATCTATTTTAATATATCCTACAATTATTAAAATCACAAGTGTTAGCACAAATATTAAAAATAATAATTAAATATAAAATAATAACTTATCGAACAAGTATGTCTATATTGTGATGCCAATTATTTGTTTGGAAATGGACTATGATGCCGATGTGGTATAGGATTGGATCGGTCTCAAAATCACAACGAATAAAAACCTATATTTTTACTAGAAAAAAAAAACTATAATCTTAAATTGATAATATTTTCACATCTTTATATTAATTAACAAATAAAAAGAAGAGTAATAATATTAAATGAAATAGGAGCAAGTATTAAAATATCATCATAAATAACACAATTGACAATAAACTAAAATATACTTTATGATAAATTAACTGTTTTATATTCAATTTATTGAATAATAAATTCTCCTATATTTATTTTTATATTTACTATATTGTAGTAAAATATATATTATTATTAAATCTGTAAAATGTTATATTAAATTAACTAAGAATAGCAATACCTTTGACTGAGATAAATTTATCACGTTCCTAATATTAACAAATTAGAAAAATAAACAATTAATTAATGTAAAATCTCGTAAATATCTACAATAATAAAAGTAGTTAATCTTTTATGTATGACAATAAACTAAAGTTTCATCAACAAAATAAATTATACAATTTATATATACGTATTAAAATAAATAAATAAAATAATCTTGAGAATTTGAAGATTTTATATAATATATATGTTCTAAAAATAAATTAAGGATGGTATCTTAAAATTAAATCCTATTATAATTATAAATATCAATAATTATTAAATTTGTACATTTATGTTTTTGTAATAATTATTAAGGTTATATTTATAATTAAAAAATAAACATTACATAAATATTGTACGTTTATTGCAAAATGTATATACCACTCAACATCTAAACTTATGGACATAAAAAAATAATTTATAGTTTGGCTGAAGAAAAAATATATATTATTTTTCACATTTTAGAACTATTTTTTTTTTAATACAGTCACAAAATTAGTAAATTTGAAAAAAATATTTATATTTTGAAAATGAAATTTTAAAAACTATATTCATATTTTATTTTTCTATTTCTTAATTTGTTTTTATTGAAATATTATTTTAATGTTAAAATGAGTTGAATGCCCTTTAGTATTACCCTAATTCTATGCGTTTTTAGATATTACATTTATTTCAATTCATTCATGGTTAATAAAAGAAAATCATTTTAAAAGTGAATTAGATATGAGCGGGTCATGAATAATATAGGTTTGGACTTATTTATAATAGGAAGGTGATGGAACTCATTATCAAGTTTCAATCACGAGCCAACTAATTTAATTTGAGCTTAGGTTATCTAAAGAGAATTTGGGACACTTCTATTTATATTCAAGAGGAAATTACTAAGTTGAATTTGAATCTTACATTATGTTTAACTTTAATTTTTGTCAATTAAAGAATAATAATTAAACCAAATAGACTTTATTTAATTTGATAAAACATGTTCTGATAACCTTAATCATTAACAAAATTGATAAACAATCAAACAATTATTTAATAAAAACTTGTATATATATTGCAATTTTTTTTATAAAAAGATATTATTTAATAATAAAATATTTTCTTTTCATAAAAAAAGTAAAAATTGATAGAAAGAAAAATGCATGCTTGTTTATGTAGTTTACACGTAGTACAAGCAGAACAACTCACAAAATGATAACCACAAAAAAGAAAAGAATCACGAATATGCTCCCAGCACAACTCTTGTCCCGATTCTCGAGGCAGCTCTTGCTCTTCTTCTAAATCAACGCTCACCGTTCCATCATCCCATCCAACGGCTCCCCTTCATTCTCTCCCTCCCCAATATTAGGGTTTCCTTTTCTTCATCTTCCAACACTTCCCCCATTTCTCGTCTTCTTCTCTCTTCAGTTTTCTCACAAAAATCATGGTGAAAGGTCCAGGTCTCTACACTGACATCGGCAAGAGAGCTCGAGGTAATCGGTTTTTCCTTAATCATTCATTGAATTCAGTTTTCATTCCTCTCACTTTTTTTCCTATCTTTATGCACTAATCCATGTGAATATCTCACTTATATTTCGATGTTTGCTACTCAGATCTTTTGTTCAAGGATTATCAGAATGACCACAAGTTCACCATCACCACTCAGACTTCTACTGGAGTGGTAATTTTATTTATTTGTCTTTGTAGTGATTTTATTGTTTAAACTTGATGGAAAATGTGCTGTTTTTGTTGTCGTATATTGGCTACTCTTTTTAAGTTTCATTGCTTTTCGTACATTTCTTTGCAACCGTATCTGTCGGCGCACTTCAAATGTTAGAGTTAGAACTTTTGCTGATTGTTCTGTTTGATTATTCTGCCACAATTGGAAATGATTCTAGAAATTAGTAGAAACACTTTTGCCTGAGATAAAACTTTTTTAGCTTGAATTCTGGATTTAATAGTTTGTTGTAATAGCTTAGGTCTCGTTGCACTGATTATTTCGCTGGCTTTATATTTTCAGGAAATTACTTCAACTGGAGTCAGGAAGGGCGAGTTATATTTGGCCGATATCAGCACTAAGCTGAAGAACAAGAACATCACATCTGATATCAAAGTGGACACTAACTCAAGTGTGAGTTGAAATTTATTGGTGAAATAGATTTTTTGAATTACAACCTAGCCATTTCTTTTAGACCTGTCGGATGTAATAAAAAGGTTCTTTGAGTAACTGGTTCATCACTTTATTTATTGTATTACTGGTTTGCAGATTTGTTAGTTGAGTAATTTGTGTTAGTGTGCTTGATCACTTTATAATTGAATTGACTACTGTACACCCAGAGTCTCATGCAACAAAATCTGATGAGTAGCTAGTTAGAGACACATGATACATTTCTCATCTGACTGAATGCTTTTCAGCTACGTACAACCATTACTGTGGACGAACCCGCACCTGGACTCAAGGCAATCTTTAGCTTTATTTTTCCAGATCAGAAATCTGGCAAGGTAAAACATTTTCCATTGTCCTATAGGTTTTCTGTTTTCTATATTCACTTAATCTATGTAATAATAATATTTCTAGTTATCCTGAATAATGACGTTTGCTGAATTATCCATGGTTTAATAGGTGGAACTCCAGTACCTGCACGAGTATGCTGGAATCAGCACCAGCATTGGATTGACAGCAAATCCTATTGTTAACTTCTCTGGTGTGGTTGGAAATAATTTGTTCGCTGTGGGAACTGATCTTTCATTTGATACTGCCTCCGGCAACTTTACCAAATACAATGCTGGGCTGAATATTACTCATGCTGACCTCATTGCATCTCTAACTCTGTAAGTAGTTATCCCAAGGCCACCAATTTTAAAAATGGTTATGTATATATTGTTATTCATTCATGATTTATCTATTTTTTTTTCTTAATGTAGAAATGATAAAGGTGACACCCTTAATGCCTCATATTACCACATTGTAAGCCCGTTGACTAACACTGCCGTTGGCGCGGAGCTATCACATAACTTCTCTAGCAATGAAAATTCACTCACCATTGGTACACAGCATGCTCTGGACCCATTAACGCATTTAAAAGCTCGGGTGAACAACTATGGTCTGGCAAGTGCTTTGATTCAGCATGACTGGAATCCAAGAACTCGTTTCTCTCTTGTGGGGGAGGTGGATACCGGGGCCATCGGAAAGAGTGCAAAGGTTGGTCTCGCTGTGGCCTTGAAGCCTTAGATTTAGGCTTCGCTTCTTGTTGTGGAGATAATAAGTAATTGTAGGGTTTCGCTTTCCCAATGAACCTTTGGTCCTTCATTTTGGAGCTATATCAATTTCTTGATATATTGGTGGGCTCGAGTGTACAATCAATAAGCACAATCAAAACTTCAATTTGTACTTAACAGATCCATCCTGATTTTATTGATTTAGGGGCACCTTTGCGTAAGTTTTTTGAGCATGAAAGGTGATTGATTTCAATATGATTTCGGGTGTACATCAAAGGTTTTTGATGGCTGGTACGAGTTGGTACTATTTAGTTTCAGTTTTGCATTTAAAACCATCCAGATTTTTTATGTATCTATTGAAATGCACGTTACACAAAACGACACGAATGAGGAAACTGATTTAGACAAGGATTAATTAACATAATCCGGCTAGTCAAGTCTTTTAAAGAGTCTGAAGTTTGACTGTCTCAAACCTTGCGCATCGGAAAGTTGTTACTAAAATCTGGTGGAGTGAGTGATGGCTCCTCCGAATCTTTGTAGGTGCGGTCGAGGAACATCTATTACATTTCTGTCCGGAATTGATCTAGGAAAAGTAACACATCCTCTTATAAAACGGATGAAAGAAAAGACTGGGGAATACAACATCCAATTACGCCCTTTAGACTAGTAATTCGCTAAATCATCAACCGGCTATCCTTAAGAATTTCATAAATTTAAGAATTTCAATTGGTTTTTTATTAAATTTTTTTGTTCTGTTAAATGTTCAAATTTTTTTACTTTTATTTAGGAAAGCCGCAACTTAGTTAAACCAAATTTAATAAAGCCAAACGTAAAATCAATATAAAGTGAGTTAATATCATGTATCTCAATAGATTGTTTCGATACAAGATTATTTTTATTTTTTGGTCTTCAAATGTAAAAATAAAGTATTTGTTATATTCTAAATTTAAAATTTAATTATTAAAAGAATATTATATTGTATTATTTATAAAAATAATATCATAATTTTCATTTATATATTATTAATATCGTTTAATTACTGGTTTGATTATGAACTAGTGTTTCACTATGTATAATCACCGGTCTTATTTTCATATGGTTATTACATGCACGACACAACCACATAATATTGAAACGGAGTTGAACAGGATTTAGGATGAGTATACAATTTTAATATTAAACTACGACCAGAGAATGCTAAAATGAAATAACTTCAACGTAAGAGAGTTCAGGTTGTAAAAATATTCATTTTTTTTATTAGGGATATGAAATATTTGAAACTTGTTTTTTTAAGATTGTATTTTTTCAAGTAATGTATATTTTAAAAATGAAAAAGGCATAGTAAAAAAATTCGATCGAAAATCGTTTACCTCTTAAACGTGTCTGATTTCTTTTACCGAAAGGAACCTTTAAATAGAGGTTTGGTTTAACTTGTTTTGAGTAAACTAATCGTTTTTCTAAGCTATTGGAAAAAACACAGGGATGTCAGAAGATATTGTCAACTTCATTTTGGAAAATGCTTCAATTGCTTTTTAAATGATATAATGGAAGAGTTCCATGCTTTTATAGTAGAAAACGGGGTTCACTGCAAGTATTTCGAGGCTCAAATATGCTATGTGTTTAATGAGAGAGTATAAAGACTCACAAAAGAGAACACATTTGAAGATGAATGACTCTTGTGTTATATAGCGGGTGAAGTTAAGTGAGAGTTGATGTCTATCACTCAAGATAGGTGTGCTGGGTGTCAAGATGCATAATCTATCAGCAGTAAAATTACCTCAGCAGAGGATCTTAGTCATTCATTTAACTTTAATATTACTTTTTACTCTAAGCTAAACTAATTTTTGGAAACATTTTTTTTCTTCTTAAATACAGTAGTTCTATTACCAAATAAATCTTTCATTAGTCTTTCATTTGTTCTATTCAATTTTTTCTATGTGGGTTTTATTTAAATACCACGAGTTTTTATCCTGCTTGATTCCTTATTTTAGAGGAACTGCAAAGAAAAATTATGACAGTTAGAGGAATTAAGTGGCAAATTGTGATACGTTGGAAGGACCAAATAACCAAGAAACAAATACTGCATTTAACTAACTATGGCTAATATGGGACGGTTTGGTAAAATAATTTATGAGGGGCTAATCTATAATTCTATAAAAACTGTTCAACCATCACCACCTGTCGATTGATCTTTTAACAAATCAGTCTTGAATGATAATTTTTGACTCAAAATATTAACGAGACATCCCCCAATTGAATCAAGAAGGCAACAATAACCCGGGTCTTCAGTGGGGCAAAACAAAAGCACAAGCCATAAGCTAAGCCAGTTTATTTTTATTTCAAAGGGAAAAAGAACAGTACAATGTTTGACTATTCACAAATCAAAAGAAATCATTGACAGAAAGACAGTGGATGTGGAAAGGCTTATTAAGGTACCGAATTAGTTCAAACTTAACAGTCAGACAACATTAAAACGTATGTATGTATAGAGTTTGGAAGATAGAAGGTTCTTATAGTTCTAGTAATGTGGTATCTCCGGCTTCAAGACCGAGCTATACTTCCTTGCAGAAGACCATCTCTAAACTGTGAAGCAATATCTCTTACAGCACCTGGTCCATGTGGAACAAAAACAGAATTGGATTTTGAGGACGCACCAATCTCCTTCAAAGTGTCAAAGTATTGGGTCACTAAAACCATGTCCATTACGTCCTTAGATGATGTCCCAGGGACATTCTCTGAGAAGGCTAGCACACTGTCCCTCAGACCATCTACAATGGCTTGACGCTGCCGAGCTATTCCAAGCCCTGCTAAATACTTTGATTCCGCTTCTCCTTCAGCCTTTTTAATCTGCAGAATCTTCTCTGCTTCAGCTTTCTCATTTGCAGCCACCCTCAATCTTGCAGCTATTATGGCACAGGGTAAAGATAAAAAAAGCAAAGAAATGTCATGCTTCAAAAATTTATTTAAAACAAGAAATTAGCTTAAAGATGTTTGTCAAATGCAATAAAGCTGCTGAACTTGAGAGGGCGTTGATTCTATACATTTTTGTTCCAAAACTAAATTCTGTTTTACCTAATCAAGTCAATGACACTAATTTACTGTAAATAAATGTTCCTTTCTAAATTACATGTATAAACAAATAGTAATTTGAATTTGGCCAAAAATACACTGAGCAGCAAACACGTAAGCATACCAGCATTTATCTCATTCATGGCTCTCTTCACACGCTCATCCGGTTCAATATCCACAATAAGAGTCTGGACTATCTCATATCCATATGCAGACATAGCCTTCATATGCATAGCAAGTTAAGAACTAATAAATACTAACTTCTTAGTCCTCACTCCTCAACATCCACACACAAAAAATTAATCACCTTTTCAAGCTCTTCCTCAACAGCTCTTGCAATTTCTTTCTTCTGCTCAAATGAGGAATCTAGATCCATCTTAGGAACACAAGCCCGAATAACTGAAATAGCAGAATGGATTTATCAGTTTTGTCCTCAATAAGCATCCAATAAACCCAACTTTTATATAAAGTAGTTTGTTAAGATAAAAAATGGACACCATCAAAGACATAGGCCTGAATCTGTTCCCTGGTATTGCTAAGCTTGTAAAAGGCATCCACTGCCTTTTCTGCCAGGGCTCGATATTGAATAGATGCAACAACAGTGACAAAAACATTGTCCTGGTATGTAATAAGTTCAGATAAGCAGAGAGAACAAGATGAAAAATAAGAGTACTATGTTAAGCAACTCAATTGAGCAAGTATTATATAAGAGTTTCTCATGTAGAACTTATTCAAAAAGTTTGACTCAAAATAAGCTAAAAGTAACTTGTAGAAGCGTCACAAGATCAAGAATCATTTCACTTACACAGCCAATCTTTTAAAGCACTTACTATGAAAGATACAATGTAGATGTAGCATCATGAACATTGTTCTCTAAGGTTGATGTTTAACAGAACTTTTATGATGTAAATTCCTTAGGTGAAACTCTAAATTTAATCAAGGAACAGTAACAACAAAATCCATAATGCAGCATCTAAGTTTTATCTATTGTAAAAATCGACAAACTTACTAGACACATGGTTATATATGATTAAACTGACATTGTAAAAACCCTTTAGATTGCAGGTGCATTTCCATTAAATTCCAAAACCAAACACCTCCTAGAGCTAATCAAGTTAATTGAATTGGTCATACAATTCGGTAATTGAGAAAAAAAACCTTTGTTTTTGTTTCGCAACGAACATCTAGCTGTTGCACACGCAAAGAAAGGTAACCAGCTATTTGAGTGCCAAAGAACCAGGGCACACAGTGAAAACCGGGTTCAAGCACATCATCGTATTTGCCAAAAACCTCTTTGATAGCTACAGTAGATTGTTCCACTTGAAGACAACCCAGAGCAAGACCCATCTATTTTCTTTTGGAACCCTGAACAACAAATTGTAAAAAAAAAAAAAAAAAAAAAAAAAAAAAA